>FZPS01000022.1_pt199 | contig 10605 bp, 8 predicted proteins | sample 1817821 | NCBI WGS metagenome assembly FZPS01 (sample SAMEA104158645, study PRJEB21678) | metagenome | place: Germany | collected 2015-04-21 | reverse complement strand
TAAAATAAAAAGAGAGAAAAAGAATGCTTTTTAACGTATGTTGCAAAGATACGGAAGAGTTATACGAAACTCCTATTGTGCAACAAACGGCTTTCTGGTCGGATGTGAAAGCACAACTTGGAGCAGGTACGTTGGGCGTTAATTTCAAAGCGCGTCAATCGGATCTTTTTCATCGATCGACAGAAGATAAAACGATTATTTCTTCTGATATATTGGCCGTAATACGGCAAATCGATCGTTACCATTCCATTGCTTACATACCTTATGGCCCCGAACTTGAGCCTTCGGAAGAATTTCAGGGAATGTTTTTGGAAGAGCTTTCGGAAAGTATTCGTCCTTTTTTGCCGAAAGACTGCATACTTATTCGTTACGATCTTTGTTGGCAGTCGTATTGGGCAAAAGATGAAGAACATTTCGATGAAAATGGAATATGGAAAGGGCAACCCGACTCGTTGTCTCAAGAATTTCGTTTCAATTTCAATACACACCGGTGGAATTTCAAAAAAGCGTATTTCAACATTTTGCCGTCCAATACCATTTATTTGGATTTGACGCAGGATGCCAATGCAATTTTGCGTAAAATGAAATCCAAAACGCGCTACAACATTCGTTTGTCGGCAAGGAAGGGGGTTGAAGTGAAGACAATGGGTCTTGATGGTTTGGATATTTGGTATGAGCTTTACAAAGAAACAGCTGCACGAAATCACCTCTTTCTCAACGATATCAAGTATTTTGAAGCGGTACTTAGGGCAAAAACCGATACTAGCCGTTCGCCGGCCGATGTACGTTTGTTGATAGCCGAATGGGAAGGCATGCCGTTGGCGGCCATGTTTTTGGTGATGACGGGCAACAGAGGGTCTTATCTTTATGGTGCTTCGTCGTCGCAACACCGCAATTTGATGCCTACTTATGCATTGCAATGGGAAGCCATTCAATTGTCAAAAGCCAATGGATGTACGGAATACGACATGTTTGGCATTTCGCCTTCGCCCGATCCGTCGCACCCTCTATACGGGCTTTATAAGTTTAAAGCGGGGTTTGGTGGCGAAATCTACCATAGCCTGGGGTGTTGGGATTATCCGTTGGATGAAGAAAAGTATGCACTTTTCCGGGTATCGGAAATCAACAGTCAGGGGTATCATTTGAGTTGACACGATTATTTGCGGGGGATGGTGTCGCCATTCACAATCGCCCTATCGGCATTTTTTAACCCTGTAGTGCTAAAATAGGGTTCCAAATCGCCCCGTATCAGTACCTCTTTCCCTAGATTTTCAGGATGAGATTGCAAGTTGAGACTTTCTCTCACCGCAGTTGTTGCTTTGGTTGATGAGGACAACTGCACAGGAAAAGTCTTGGAAGAATCCGTTTCGTGTGGTGTGGCAGCCAACGCTATATTGGTTGCTTTTGCAACACCGGTGGCATTGTCGACAAACGATTTGTATGAATTGCCCGAATAATATCCCACGATAAACCCTTTTACCCATACATCGGTCATGCCTCGATTTGCCGAAGCACCTTCTATGGTGAAAGGATTGTCGATTGACCCGCTCGAAATGTCCGGGGTCGATATTTTTCCGATTATTATATTTTCCGACGGACCGGTTATCCAGTCTGAAATTACCGCATTGGAAACCGATAGTGCTTCTTTTGTAAGGGTGATGGTATAGGTGTACTGCGTGGATTTCTCGAAAGAGGCAATATGGATGGACTTGTCCAACGGGAAGGCAAAGGTATTGGATGCTATCGATAGGACGAGTTCTTTGTTTTCCAACGATTGCATAGGCAATAAAATGGCTTCGGCCGTTCTACCGTCGGCACTCATATTGAAAGAAATATTGCCGGTGGCGATGGGAGCAGAAAGTTCCCCATTTTCCAGAGAGAAGGTTGCCTTTGTGCCTACTCCGGTTATGCTGGCAGAGAGTCCGCTCAAATCGTGTAAGGGATCTTCCGGAATAATATTCAAAATAACTTTCGAGAACTGATGCTCAAAAACCAAATTAATATCGAATTGTTCGGAATTAACCGCTTTTGCATTATCGGAATACAATAAATCGATGGCCGGCAAATTGCTTTGGTCAGCGATATCTACCGGATATTCCATCTCGGGAAGGACCGGTTTATAGGGATAATAAGCCACGAAAGATGCATCGGAACCATCGATTGGGAAATTGATCGCCTTTTTGGCATCTGCAACTCTAAAAATCGATGTTCCATCCGTGATGTATTTTACATTGTTTGCTTGGATGCCATCCGACCAATTGGCGTCGGATTTTTTCATGTAAATTCCGATTGCGTCATTTTTTTCCCAAACCGAATTGAACGCGCGACTTTGCATTTTTTGTATGGAAGCATTTACATTGATGTATTTTTTAAAATCTTCGGGATTTGGATGATCCTGATAACACGAAATAAACACAAAAGCAACGATTGCGCTGAGGAATAATTGTTCCCTTTTCATGATGATAAATTGTTTTTACCGAATTCGAGACATTCGTAAAGATAAAAATCAATTTGCCTCCTATCAATTCGTGAAGATCAACTTCAGATGAATAGGAGGCAAATTCTTATTTCCCTTTAATCGGCATCGTTACGAAATTCGCAACGATTTGCCCGGGCGTAGTATGGTCTTTGTCGTTATGTTGTTTAAGTTGCATATTTTTTTAACCGAAATGCCATAACGTTTGGCAATTCCGCTTAATGTATCGCCTTTTTTGATACGGTGATATTGTACTTCGCCGGAAACGTATTTATTGGAGTTATTGTTATCTGCCGGTACTTGATAGGTTTCTCCCGGTTTGAGTATGGATCTGCTGCTTGCAGTCGTTTTTTTGAAACTGGAATTGGTTACTGCATATTCGTCGCGATGGCATACTTTATTGTTGAAATCGACGATGAAATTCGGATTGATGGGGCGTCCCAAAAACCGCGTTTCGAAATGAAGATGCGGTCCGGTTGAACGACCTGTACTTCCCGCCAAACCGATAGGTTGCCCCGATTCGACAAAATCATTCTCTTCAACCAAAAATTTGGACAAATGGCCATAAACCGTTTCAAGACCGTTAATATGACGGATTACGATATAATTGCCGTATCCTCCCCGTTCATAATCTTTTACCCTGATTTTTCCGTCAAAAGCGGCATAAATGGTGTCTCCTGTTTTTGCTTTGAGATCAACTCCGTAATGGTATCTCCTGCTGCCTCTTCTGCCGAAGTTGGAAGTCATGTGGCCATAGCAAGGCATAGAAAAATTCGATAAATCTACCAAAAAAGTATCGGGTACATTTATCGAAGAACCGTAAGCATTGACATAGCTGTTGCTCCAGACTCCACCGTAGATATCGTCGGCAGGAATATCGGCAGGATTCCATTCTTCTCTTTCAATCGCAGCTTCATTTAAAATGGACATGTCCATTTTGAGCTTTATCCCGTCTGCAAATAAATTGGAATTTCCGTCGTTTGAGCTGTGCGATTGTTTGTAGATAATTTCGGGTCTCGCTGTGTTTTTTGTAGGTTTCGATTGTGAGAAAGCAGTTAACCCGATAAATAGTAATGTTGTCGATAAAATAATCTTTCCTTTGGAAATTATACTCACTTCTTCCATAAGTTCCATTTCAAAATATCTTTTTAATTTTTGATTTGAAATCGTTTTTTGCAATTAACATTCATCGTTGGCATAAATATGAACATGCATTAATTGTGGATAATTAAACAATTCTATGGGTGAAAAAAACCGTTTCAATTCGATTTCTGCTATTTCGGGCGATTCGGATGCATGTACAATGTTCTCCTGAACACTCATGCTGTAATCTCCTCGTATAGTACCCGGCTGAGCTTCTCGGCCGTTTGTGACGCCGGTCATTTTCCGTACTACTTGCACCGCATCGATGCCTTTCAACGCCACAACAATTACCGGGCTCATTTTCATCGACTCTTTGATTCGTTGAAAAAACGGTTTTTCTTTTAAATGTGCATAATGTTCTTCTAAAACTTCATCTGTTAAAGCTATCATTTTCATTCCGATTATTTGAAGTCCCTTTTTTTCGAATCGGGAAATTATTTCACCAACTAGGCCTCGCTGGATAGCGGATGGTTTTAGAATTACTAATGTCCTTTGCATTGGGCTAATACAAACTTGTTAAAGAAAGATGTACAATTACCGTTTCTCTCAATTGGTGCCAAAGTAAACTTTTTCTTTTTTTTCGTCCAAAAAAAATAGGGTCAAATTTCGTTCTAAAAGCAGTTGGGAAAGAAAGAAAACATAAAACATGTTTATAAGTAGCTGTGTAATAGAAGGATGCGCAAAAACATGTTTTGCAACATGTTTTAAATGTTTTCAGAATTTTAAAAGATATTTAACTGCAAATTAACGTGAATCTCAGGTTGTTGTCCCCATTGTTCTTTGGGCACTCGAATGAATGCTTTTCGATTTTTTATGTTATCTTGGGCAAATCGCCCATGAATAATGGTAGTTTATAGATAGTTTTATGTATTTTTGCGCTTAGAAATCTTTTCAAAGAGTGGGGGATAGGGGTCGCCCGCCATTGATAATAAGATGATAACATGTATTGTATTAATTTTATTATTGACTGATAATGAAACGATATAAATTAATCGACACTGTCACCGGTTGGGTGGTTTTTGCCATAGCGGCAATTGTTTATCTATTGACTATTGAGCCCACTACGAGCTTTTGGGATTGTCCCGAATTCATTGCGTGTGCTTATAAATTGGAAGTGGGTCATCCGCCGGGAGCCCCTTTTTTCATGCTGGTGGGTAATCTTTTTACACAATTCACCTCCGATCCTACCCAGGTTGCCAAGATGGTAAATGCCATGTCGGCCTTAATGAGTGCTTTTACCATTCTGTTTCTTTTTTGGACGATTACACATCTGACGAGAAAGCTGGTGCTGAGTAGCAATAAAACCGAGCTTACCCTCGGACAGACCATTATCGTGATGGGTTGCGGTATTGTAGGGGCTTTGGTTTATACGTTTTCCGATACTTTTTGGTTTTCGGCGGTAGAAGCCGAAGTTTATGCTTTTTCGTCCATGTTGACGGCGCTGGTTTTTTGGTTGATATTAAAATGGGAAGACAACGCCGAGAAACCGCATTCCGAGAAATGGATTATTCTCATCGCATACATTATGGGGCTCTCCATTGGAGTCCACTTGCTCAACTTGCTCTGTATTCCCGCTATTGTTTTGGTATACTATTACAAGAAGAGCGAGAATGTTTCATGGAAAGGAGGATTGGGGGCTTTATTGATCTCCTTTGCGTTAATTCTTGTCCTGATGTATGGGATTATCCCGGGATTTACCAAAGTAGGGGGATGGTTTGAATTGTTCTTCGTAAATACGGTAGGCTTGCCTTACAATACCGGTTTATTTATCTACCTCGCTTTGTTGGTTGTTTGCATTGTATGGACTCTTTTGGAGAGCATGAGGGATAACCCCCATTCGAAAAGAGTCAAAACAACCTTCATATTAAGTCTTGCCATGTCGGGAATCCTGTTTATGGGCGATAATGTGTTGATATGGCTTATTCTGATAGGTGTGGCTTTTTATTTGATTTTTCGGTACAAAAAAACGAATATTCAATTCATTAATCTTGCCATCTCTTGTTTGCTGGTCATATTGATTGGTTTTTCGGCATATGCCATTATCCCTATTCGTTCGAGTGCCAATCCGCCGATGGACGAAAATTCGCCCGAAGACGTTTTTGCGTTGGCAAGTTATTTGAATCGTGAACAATATGGAGAGACTCCTCTTATTTACGGTCACACCTATGCTTCTCAAATTGAAAGAAAAGCAGATGGTTCGCCGATAGTGGTAAAAGAGAAAAAAAGATACGCGAAAGCGATCAAAAAATCGCCCGACGAAAAAGATCGCTATGAGGTGGTGTCTACTTCTCCCACATATAAATATACAAATACGATGTTTTTCCCACGTATGCATTCGACAAGCCATAATCCGGGTTTTGCGAATCATATGATAGGGTATCGTCAATGGGGAGGCGTAATGGATCCAAACAGAAAACCCACAATGTTGGAAAACCTCAGGTTTTTCTTCAACTATCAGCTCAATTACATGTATTGGCGCTATTTTATGTGGAATTTTTCGGGAAGACAAAACGATATTCAAGGCGATGGGGGTATTACCAAAGGCAACTGGATTACGGGAATTCCTTTCATAGACGACAAGGTATTGGGTTTGGGACCACAGGATAACATTGCTCCGGATGTAGCGGACAATAAAGGCAGAAACACGTATTTTATGCTGCCTTTCATTTTGGGCATTATCGGCATTGTATATCAATTGTCGCTGAAGGAAAAAGGGTTCGAAAGTTTTTCCATTGTCTTCATGTTGTTTTTTATGACGGGGATAGCCATTGTGATGTATCTCAATCAAACTCCTTTTGAACCCCGCGAGCGCGATTATGCGTATGCCGGTTCTTTTTATGCCTTTTCCATTTGGGTGGGGATGGGGGTAGCGGGCATTGGTTTATTTTTGCGCAAGTATTTGAAAAATACGACAGCTGCGGCATCGCTTGCCACAATAGCCTGTGTTTTTGTCCCTATCCGGATGGCTGCTCAGAATTGGGACGATCACGATCGGTCGGAAAGATATATGGCACGCGATACGGGGATGAATTATCTGAACAGTGTGGGCAAAAACGGCATTATTTTTTGCAATGGCGATAACGATACTTTCCCGCTGTGGTATCTGCATGAGGTGGAAGAATTTCGTACCGATACCCGTGCATGCAATTTAAGTTATTTGCAAACGGAATGGTATGTCGATCAAATGGTGCGTCAGGCATATGACTCGGAACCCCTTCCCATCAAATGGCCAAGGGAGAGATATGCCTCTGATGCCGGTTCTCATGCTTATATTTTGACAAGAAAAGAGATTGAACGTATATTGCAACAAAATAATATTCCACCGGTTTCCTATCATTTGTATTACGACACGAATGTGTTTAAGGATACGATACCGCTTAAGCAAACGATGGAAAATTTGCGGACAGGAATAAATGCAACTCCCAAAAATCCGTTTCCATCGTTGGACAATGAACCGATTATTCCCGGTAATCTGTTGTACCTCGACGTGGATACGGCAAAAGTGAACTGGATGGCATTCAATTCCCAACCGACAAACCGAATGTATATCGATCTCGGAAATAAATCGGTAGCTTACCGACAAGATTTAATGGTATTGGAAATGCTTACCAATATCAACGACGAGAATTGGGAAAGACCTATCTCTTATGCAGTGACGGTAGATAGGAATTTGTATGCGCCTGTAGGTAATAATTTAACACTCGAAGGAATTGCTTATCGGATTACGCCGGGTACCCCGTTGAATAATGGGGTAAACGTCGATGTTGCTTATGATATCATGATGAATACATTCAGATGGGGCGGCATCGATAAAAATCCGGATATTTATCTCGATCAAACTTGTCGGAATATGATTTACACTTTCCGCATGTATTTCTCCCAATTGATTGAAGCGTTAATCGGTGAAGGCGAAAAAGATAAAGCGTTGGCTGCGCTTGACAAATGTACTGCGGCCATGCCTTCGACGGCAGTGCCTTACGGAACGGAAGGATTGTTGCTGGCCAGAGCATATTATCAGTTGGGACAAAACGAAAAGGGAGAAGCTCTCATTGATGAAATTAGTGAAAGAATCACTAAAAATTTAGCATGGTTCGATCGTCTTACGCCTCAACAAATGGCCGATTCGTGGATTGATATTTCGAGGAATAATTTGGATCCGTTGTTATTGATTTCCAATATTTACCAACAATATAACAAGGAAAAGTATCAACCGCTGGTAGACGATCTTTTAGAACGAGCACAATTTTATTATATAAGAGGAATCACTCCCTTGGGCGATTCCATTGTGCAGGAAATTACCAATGTGTCTATTCGTGGATTTTATGGTTCGGGTTCAGACTCGATAAGTCAGAAAATGAATGAGCAAAATGTGCAGAAGGCATTGAAATTGATGCAGCAATTCAACCCGAAATTGCTCGAACAGTATGGTATGAGTGAATAAGAACAACGGCCTCTTTCGGTGAGATAAAAATTGGAAGAGGCCTTTTTATTTGATTATTTCCATGTTCATAGAGCGACCTCCCTTATTTTATCGTATATTTTATCCGGGTGCGGTTTGGAGAATAAAAAACGGCAAAGAAAAGACGGTTTATTTAACTTTTGATGATGGGCCTATTCCTGAAGTTACCCCCTGGGTTTTGGATGTGCTCGATACATATCGGATTAAGGCGACTTTTTTTTGCGTGGGCGATAATGTTCGAAAATACCCATCTCTTTATCGTCAAATTCTTGAAAAAGGACATATTACGGGTAATCACACCTTTAATCATATACAAGGATGGAAACACGGTGCCGACTATTTTATCGCCAATACGCAAAAAGCAAATTCGTATATCCAATCCCCGTTTTTTCGTCCGCCTCATGGTCATATTCTACATTCACAATTTGTTTTATTGAAGAAAAAAGGGTATAAATTCATTATGTGGGATGTCGTTACGCGTGATTACAGTAAATATATGACTCCCGAGAAAGTGCTCAATAATGTAAAAAAATACGTACGAAACGGGTCGATCATTGTGTTTCACGATTCGTTGAAAGCAGAAAAAAACCTGAAATATGCCCTTCCCTTAGCTATCGAATGGCTCAAAGGAGAAGGGTATTCTTTTGGATTAATTCATTGATCAATACAATTTTTGAGTCCACTTGAATAAGTCTTATTTATTGAAGATGAGCAAAAAATCAACCTAAAAATCAAAATGTTCTTTTCTGTTGTTGATTTTAAACATCGGATTCGGCCCATTTTTTGTACTTTTGCGAGGAATTTGTTATTAAAGATTGTAGAATGGAGAAAAAAGGTTTACCGTTAGCATTAGGAACAGAAAAAATAAGGGACTTGCTTATTCAGTATTCGTTGCCTGCGATTGTGGCAATGGTGGCTTCATCGTTATATAATATAACCGATAGTATCTTCATTGGTCACGGGGTAGGAGCATTGGCGATTTCGGGTCTGGCAGTAACCTTTCCTTTTATGAATCTTTCTGCCGCTTTTGGTTCGTTGGTTGGAGCAGGGGCTTCAACGTTGATGTCGGTCAGGTTAGGACAAAAAGATTATTCTACCGCCAATCGCATTTTGGGAAACGTATTTGTATTGAATGTGATTTTCGGTTTGGTATTCATGATTGTTTCGCTGATTTTCTTGGATCCGATTCTTCGCTTTTTTGGGGCGAGTTCTGCCACGCTGCCTTATGCGCATGATTATATGCTGGTTATTTTATTGGGTAATGTTTTTACCCACATTTACTTGGGGTTAAACGGCATATTGCGCTCGTCGGGCATGCCGCAAAAGGCAATGTATGCCACTTTGATATCGGTGGTGCTGAATGCGGTGCTTACTCCCATATTCATTTTCACCTTTAAATGGGGAATCAAGGGAAGTGCATTGGCTACCGTCATTTCGCAAATCATTATGTTGGGTTGGCAAATAAAGCTGTTCAGCAACAAAGATCATTTTATTCATTTGCAGAAAGGGATTTTTAAGCCCGACCCAAAAATCATAAAAGATTCGTTGGCTATCGGCATGTCTCCTTTTTTAATGAATGCGGTTTCGTGCGTTATCGTTATCATCATTAATCAAACGCTCATAAGGCACGGCGGAGATTTGGCCGTTGGTGCATACGGTATCGTCAATCGTGTTTCGTTTCTTTTTATAATGGTAACGATGGGGTTAAACCAAGGCATGCAACCTATTGCGGGCTATAATTTTGGAGCGAGAAACTATAAACGTGTCAATGAGGTCTTAAAACTTACCATTTTAATGGCAATAGGTGTTATGACTTTCGGCTTTTTGATCGTGGAGCTTTTCCCCGAGCTCGTGGCTTCTGTATTTACCAAAGATTCGACTTTAATTCATTTGGCTGCAGAAGGTTTACGTATCGTATTCCTTTTTTTCCCCATTGTGGGATTTCAAATGGTCGTTACCAATTTTTTTCAGAGTATCGGGATGGCGGGAAGAGCCGTTTTTTTATCTCTGAGCCGTCAGTTGCTTTTTTTGTTGCCGTTTTTATTAACTTTACCTTCTGTTTATGGATTAAAAGGCGTGTGGTACAGTATGCCTGCGGCAGATTTGCTGGCATCGTTGGTGGCTGCTTATATGCTGTTTGTGAATTTTCGGAAATTTATCAAAAAGAATGCGGAAAATACGCATTGAGTTTAATGGGAATATGTCATATGGATAAAAAATTTGTTATCAATATCGGTCGTCAACTTGGCAGCGGAGGCCACTTGATAGGCGAAGAGTTGTCGCGACAGCTTGGTGTTCCTTTATACGATAAGGAACTTATCGAGCTTGCTTCAAAGGAAAGCGGTCTGAGTAAAGAGTTTTTCGAGCAAATGGATGAAAAGAAGTCCCATAGCATTTTCGGTGGGTTTTTTGGTTTGCGAAATTCTTCTGTAGCCGAGATTTATCCTAGCGAGAGCTACCTTTGCAACGAAACCTTATTCAAAATTCAAAGCGACGTTATACGCAATTTGGCCGAGAAGCAGTCGTG
>FZPS01000073.1_pt261 | contig 10606 bp, 10 predicted proteins | sample 1817821 | NCBI WGS metagenome assembly FZPS01 (sample SAMEA104158645, study PRJEB21678) | metagenome | place: Germany | collected 2015-04-21 | reverse complement strand
AAAAAAGCCGGATTCTTGACAAGAGATTCAAGAATGAAGGAAAGAAAGAAATACGGTTTAAAAAAAGCAAGAAGAGCATCACAGTTCAGCAAGAGATAATATTTCTGTTTCATTACACACGAGTTTGTTCAAACTTACAAAGTTTGTTTACGAGTTTACAAAACCGTCATAGGTATAAAAACCTTTGGCGGTTTTTTGTTGTGTAAAAAAGCATATAAGAATGTATAAATTATTAAATCCGGACGCAGTTGTAATCCCTCGTAAGCCTGTATAATTCGTATGTGTAGGTGGTTTCGATATTTCCTCCCGTAGGTTATACCCTGCGTATGAATACTCATTTTATGAGTAAACCTTCCACGAGCAAACTTATGTCATTCTTCACTGCTCACGAGCAAACTCGCTTGTCATTTTCTCATTTTTTATCTCTTTTTTTATATTTTCTCAGTAAAGGCAACCCGAGAGCAAACTTTGTCACTACAAGGGAAGAAACAGCGAGAAGCCTTGCAACAACTACATTTCATCACGAGCAAACTTTGTCACTACGTGAGCAAACTTATTTGTAACTGAACAATATTTATCGAAACAATATATTACAAACAGCCCGGGACATACTCCGGGTTTTTTGTATACTGTTTTCAGTTTTACTGCATTTTAGCTCGCAAATATATCTGCTTTTGAAAAGAGATTGGTTTTTGGCTATGAAATATAATAAAAGTGTGATAATATACACATAATTCTATATAATAATGTGATTGGAGGGGTAATATGGAACGATTTATATTGAAAAAGCTATTAGACTGGAAGAATTCCCCTTATCGTAAACCCCTTATACTAAAAGGTGTGCGTCAAGTCGGTAAGACATGGGTTTTAAAGGAGTTCGGCAAGCGTTATTATGAGAATACCGCCTACTTTAACTTTGATGAAAACCTGGAATATAAGCAGTTCTTTGAGACTACAAAGGATGTAGACCGTATTTTGCAAAATCTGATGATAGTAAGCGGTCAAACTATTGTACCTGAGAAGACGCTGATTATTTTTGATGAGGTTCAGGACTGTCCGAATGTAATAAACTCCATGAAGTATTTCTGTGAAAATGCTCCGCAGTATCATGTTGCATGTGCCGGTTCTCTATTAGGTATTGCGCTTGCAAAACCGTCTTCTTTTCCTGTCGGCAAGGTCAATTTCATGCAGATTGATCCCATGACATTTGAGGAATTTTTGCTTGCAAACGGCGATGAGAACTTACTTGCTTTTTTGAGAAGTTGTGACTCTATTGAACCGATTCCCGATGCTTTTTTTAATCCTTTGTACGAGAAATTAAAAATGTACTATATTACCGGCGGTATGCCTGAGTCCGTGTTAATGTGGACAGAGGCACGGGATGTTTCCGCTATGCAGGAAGCATTGTCCGATATTATAGGTGCCTATGAGCGTGATTTTGCAAAGCACCCCGACATAAGCGAATTCCCTAAAATCTCCATGGTCTGGAAATCCGTTCCCTCTCAATTAGCTAAAGAGAACAAAAAGTTTATCTACAAGGTTATTAAGGAAGGTGCAAGAGCCCGTGAGTATGAAGATGCTCTGCAGTGGCTGGTAGATGCCCGACTGGTGCATAAGGTATATCGCAGTTCCGCTCCCGGCCTGCCTGTAGCAGCCTATGACGATTTGTCCGCTTTTAAGATTTACCTTGTTGATGTAGGTCTTCTTCGTCGCTTGGCACAATTGGCACCCACTGCATTCGGCGAAGGCAATCGTCTGTTTACTGAGTTTAAAGGTGCACTGACTGAAAACTTTGTACTCCAGACTTTGGTGACGCAGTTTGAAGCTATGCCCCGATATTGGAGCCAAAGTAATCCTCCCTATGAGGTAGATTTTCTTATTCAGAGAGAGAATGATATTTTCCCCATTGAGGTTAAGTCTGAAACCCACACTGCCGGTAAGAGTATTAAGAAATTCAAAGAATTGTTTCCCGATAAAGTCAAACTCCGTATATTTTTCTCTTTGGATAATCTTAAATTGGATGATGATGTGCTGAACATTCCTCTTATTATGGCTGACAGGACGGATAAATTGATAGGGTTGGCACTGGAACAGCGTAAAGTATAAATATAGATATTATTTCTTTCACAAGCTCTGTATGGATAGGATTTTATTCTGTAACTGAATTTCTTCTTGTTCTGCGTTTACAACACAAAATCGGAAAAAGCGGCAAAAAGCCTTGAAATTTATCGGAAAAAACGGCAAAAACACTTGATATTTATCGGAAAAAGCGGTAGGATAATAATGCAGGAGAGGTGGGGCATGCTAAAACGCAAGATATATAAACAAATTGAGGATTTCTATAAATGCCACAGCAATAAGGCTCTTATGATTACCGGAGCTAGACAGGTCGGAAAGTCATATATCATTGAAAAATATGCTAAAGAGCACTATTCATCATTTATTCGTATTGACTTTATTGAGAATCCCGAATACATAGCGCTTTTCGACAATGTCACTTCCGCTACCGATGTGTTGCTGAAGCTGTCCGCAATTTTTGGCGATAAAATGATTCCTATGAAGACTATCATATTTTTTGATGAGGTTCAGGAATGTAAAGAACTCATTACTCAAATTAAATATTTAGTTTCCGAAGGCTCTTATACATATATCTTAAGCGGTTCATTACTTGGAACCGTTATGAACGATATTCGCTCTATACCTGTAGGATACTTACAAATACTGACTATGTATCCTTTGGATTTTGAGGAATTCGCTATTGCAAACGGTGTCGGAGAGAATATATTTGATATGCTGGAAAGTGCTTTCAACAGTCTTACTCCCATTGACGATTTTATACACAAGAAACTATTATCACTCTTTGAACTCTATCTGATTGTAGGCGGAATGCCTGCAGTTGTTTCAAGTTTTATTTCCACTAAAAATCTAAAGTTTGTTTTGGATACGCAGAAGATGATAATTGAACTTTATAAGCGGGATATTTCAAAATACGATAAAGAGAATAAGCTTTATCTCAATAACATTTTCGATCTGATTCCGAGCGAACTAAATGCAAAGAATAAGAGGTTTATTCTGAAGAAGCTGAACGAGAATGCCAAGCTGTCAATCTACCTGAACAGTTTTCTGTGGCTTAAAAATGCCGGTGTAGCAATAAGTGTTTTTAATGCCAATGAAGCTAAGGTTCCGCTTGTACTCTCAAAGTCCTCGAATCTTTTTAAACTCTTTTTAAATGATGTAGGTCTGCTTGCGGCACTTTACGGTGAAGGAATTCAACTTAAGCTCTTAAGCGGAGAACTGAATATTAACCATGGTGCAATATATGAGAACTTTGCCGCCACGGAGCTTACGGCACACGGTTTTATTCCCTACTATTTCAATAGTAAAAAAATAGGAGAGGTGGACTTTTTAGTGGAATCGGAGGGCAAGGTTGTTCCCATTGAGATAAAGTCGGGCAAAGACTACTACCGCCACAGTGCAATCGATAACATGCTTGAATGCAAGAATTATGATATTGAAAAAGCCTTAATCTTTTGCAACGGCAATATAGAGAAAAAAGACAAAGTAGTGTATTATCCGATATATATGCTTAGCCTTATAAGAAAAAAAGATATAAGCGAAGATATTATTGTTGAAACGGATTTTTCAGCACTGAAAGAATGATATAAGAGGGATATGAAGAACTGTCATAAAACCATGACGATATTTCCCGAGGTGAAACATTATAATTTTGCCGATAACTTGTTTGCACACCTTGAACAAACAAGTTTATGAAATGTGCTAAAAACAACTTTCCTTTGTAGTGCTCTGTGTTTGAGCAGAGATTATAATACCGAAGGAATAAGACAGAAAATATGTAAGACTTTTTTGGCTAAAGTTTAAGCTGTAAGTTATACAGTATAGCGTGCAAGAATTAAACATGCCCCAAGTTAAGGGGGCATAATTTGCAATATATATAAACTATACCCTCTTAACTTGACAAATGAGCTCGTTTTTTTTAGAATATGTGTGAAGTATTTGCTCACAAAGCGGGGTGTTTCTATGAAATTATATAGGCGGGAGAACTATTTAAGTAAAATTCGCGGATTTTATCATGATGTCGGTATGATTAAGGTTATTACCGGTGTAAGGCGCTGTGGCAAGTCCTGTCTGATGCAGACTATTGCTGAAGAATTGCAAGAACAGGGAATTAAACCTTCAAATATCATTTTTATAGATTTAAGAAAACACGCTTACAAGTCGATACAAACTCCGCAAGCCTTGGAAAAAACGATTGATGATAAGTGCAACTCCGATGAGAAAAAATATCTTTTTATTGATGAAATTCAAAATGTTAAAGGCTTTGAGCTCGTTCTTGAGGCATACAGGTCGGAAGGGGAATATTCTATTTTTATAACCGGTTCAAATTCTTATCTTTTAAGTGGCGAACTCATTACTGCTCTCACCGGTCGTTATATTGAATTTGAAATGTTTACACTCACATTTGAGGAATACTTGGATATGAAAGAATTCTATGGCAAGCCTTTAAGTCCGAACTTAGTTCTGGAGTTGGACAATTATATTATGGAGGGCGGATTTCCTAAGGCTTTGGAATATGATAATCTCAAGGATAAGCGGACTTATGTAAACAGTGTAATAAGCGAAATTTTGAAAAAAGATATAAAGCAGCGGGTAAAAATTCGCAATTTCGAGGTTTTTCAAAAAATACAAACTTATATAATCAATAATTTTGGTGCAACTACAAGTATCAGCAACATTTTGAGCGAATTAAAAAAAGATGGGCTCAATATCAAGCGTGAGACTTTGGCAAGATATATTCAGTTACTCATAGACGCAAAAATATTATACGAGTGTAAGCGCTTTGATTTAAAATCCAGACGTTCAATAAGGGGAGAACAGAAGTATTATCTGGCAGACCTCTCTTTTTACTTTGTGACCAATGTTGATAACAGAATAAACTATGGTCCTGTATTGGAGAATATAGTTTACCAGTATGCCGCTTCAAAGGATTATGAGATTAGCGTTGGCAGGATAGGTAGTTTGGAGTGTGATTTTATCGTGAGAGATATTGAAATGAACTATGCCTATATTCAGGTTGCCATGACTATTATGGACAGCAGGGAAGCCGAAGAAAGGGAATATGCCCCACTCGAAATGATACGGGACAACTACCCTAAATACCTTCTTACTCGAAACGATTTACTTCAACGTAGAAATGGAATTAAACACCGCAACATTCCTCAGTTTATAAGGGATAATGACTTGTTTGATTAATCCATATTGTTTATATATCAGTGGGATTATTGCTTCATTTTTGAATAACCCGTTTTAGTCTTGCAGTTGGCGTCGACTAATGTTGTAGTATACTTGCACAACTCCGCATGGGTTATTAAAGTATAGTTGCACAATATACGCAAAATTATTGGGGTATAAATGAATAAGTGTGCAGGGCAATGAAAGGTGGGACGCTCAGACGTTTTGTTATCTTGTCCGGTGCTAGACGTGTCGGTAAGACAACTATTATGTATCAGATGATAGATTGTCTTCTTGGCGAAGGCATAAGTCCGCGAAATATTTTATATGTATCCTTTGATAATCCGATTGTAAAGTTCGTGGATATAGAAACAGTCATTTCCGGTTATGAGTCTCTTTATCCCATAGAAGGTACAAAATATGTTTTCTTTGATGAAATCCGATACGCGTAAAACTGGTAACTTTGGCTTAAAGTTATATACGATAGCCGAAAGGATATTCGCATGACAGCAACAGGTTCTGCAAGTTCTATACCGGAAAAGGCCGTGTCAGACAGCGGTACGGGTAGCAGGAACTGTGCTGAAGATTCCTTCTATGTCTTTCTATGAGTATTGTCGCCTGCTACAGTTAGAAGAGCCCAAATTGCCGGATGGTTTAATTCTTTCGGAGTTTGTCAAAATGTCAGATGCTGAAAAAGGTTAAGTATCGTAACAAAGCGCATAAATGATTTCGGAATCTCAAAACACGTAACAAAAGTTCCGATATTGCGTATACCCACAATAGTATTTCTGTATTTGACGGGAAGAAAGGTTAATTGACAGGTTGTGCAATATGCAAGAACTTTCTCTTGCTTGTGTATATCCCGACTTCGGTATAAAATAGGCGATGGGAGAGAGTATGGAAAAAACATATGTAATAGCCACATGCAATGAGGAAGATACGATAAGGTTGGGTAAGATACTTGCATCGGTTTTTGAGGACAGGGTTATAGCCGTGTGCGGGGATTTAGGTGCCGGTAAAACTCATTTTGCCAAGGGAATTGCTTTGGGAATGGGAATAGCAAAGCATGTGACCAGTCCTACATTCAGCATATTGAATATTTATAGAAACGGTGACAAGACCTTTTATCATATGGACGCATACAGGCTTACCGACGAGGAAAGTGCATATAATGCGGGAATTGAAGATATACTGCAACCAAAGGGAATTACGCTTATCGAATGGGCGGAGAATGTAACGGATATACTGTCCGACGGGTATGTAAGTGTGAATATAGAAAAGGGTTCGGACGAGAATAAAAGACTGCTGTATGTAACGGCGGACAGACAATCTGTAGACAGGATGGCTTTGCTTATACATGAAGATACTGATAGGTGATACCTGTTTAAAAACAGCTTCGGCGATAATAGTGAACGGAAAAAAGATACTTGCATACATGCAGTCTTTTGGAGAAGAGCCTCATTCGGTTATGTTCCCTAAACTTGTCGATCAGGTCTTAAATATAGCGGAAACGGATTTTAATTCATTGGATGCCGTTGCATGTGTATACGGTCCCGGCTCTTTTACGGGGTTAAGAATAGGGCTGACATATTTGAAAACATTGGCATACACTCTGGATATACCGTTTTATGTTTTAAACACTTTGGATGTGCTGGCCAATATGGAAGAAGGAAAGAGATATGTTGTTTCCATTCCTTTGATTGAAGCTCGGAACAATGAAGTTTTTACCGCCATGTACGAGTCGGAAAAAGGCATATATAAAAGGATTACCCCTTATGCAGCCAAACATATTGATGAGGTAGTTGAAGATGCGGTAAGTTTATGTGCCAAGGATGATAAGGCTTTAATACTGTTAAGCGGAGATGCTCAGAAAAAACATATAGCTGAGTTTCAGGAACATTTGACTGATAAAGTTTTACCGTACAGTGAAGAAAGAGATAATGTGGATTTGAGTAGGGCTCACCTCCTTATATCAGAGCAATGCAGAACCGATCCTTTTACTGCGCAACCGTTTTACTTAAGAGAATCGGGAGCCGTAAGAATGAAGAAGAAAAAACAATGAATATACGGATAAAAAGAGCGGATATTAATGATGTGGACAGAATATTCGCTATAGAAAAAGAAACCTTCAATGACTACTGGTCGTATGAATCGCTGTATGAGGATATATGCAGAACACCCATGTCATTCTATTTAGCGGCAGTCTTTGATGATGAGGTTGTGGGATATATAGGTATGTGGCATGTATTGGACGAGTCTCATATTATGAACATTGCGGTGGATAAAAGGTATCGCAATAAAGGGATAGGAACATTGCTGTTGTCCGCACTTATCGACTACAGCGGGCAAGTGGGCATAAAGCGGATGACATTGGAAGTAAGGGAGCATAATGATGCCGCATTAAGACTGTATGAAAAACACGGTTTTGTAAAAGACGGTATACGGAAAGAGTACTACAGAGATACAAATGAAGATGCCGTAATTATGTGGAAGGAACTGTAAATGACCGTATTGAATGAAAAAATAGCTTATCTGTTATCGACTTGTCCGGAAAAGCCGGGAGTTTATCTTATGAAAGATAATAAAGGTAACACAATATATGTAGGCAAAGCGGTCAATCTGAAAAACAGGGTGAGCTCCTACTTTACCAATATGTCGGCACATTCATATAAAACCAAAAAGATGGTAAGTAATATTGAGACTTTCGAGTACATAGTATTAGATAACGAAAGGCAGGCTTTTTTAACCGAAAGCGATCTTATCAAGTCTTTGCGACCGAAATACAATATCTTAATGAAAGACGACAAATCTTATCCGTATATAAAGATAACTACACAAGAGCAATTTCCCGGAATATATGTGACAAGAAACAGATCGGATAAGAATGCGAAATATTTCGGTCCTTACCCCGGCAGAGTATCCAAGAAAAACACTGTGACGCTGCTGCAAAGCGCATTTATGTTGCGTTCCTGCAAGAAGATGGCTAAGCGGCCGTGCATCAATTACGATATGCACTTATGTCTTGCTCCCTGTTCAGAAGACTGTGATAAGAATAAGTATAGAGAAGCTGTGGATGCAGCATTGCGGTTTTTATCGGGTAACGGTAGAGACCTTATTGATGAATACAAAAGTAAAATGCAGGCAGAAAGCGATAATCTGAATTTTGAAAAAGCCGCATATTACCGTGACAGAATAAATCTGTTGACAACAATATCCGACAACTATATTTTAGATACCGACCGCAATTCCGCGGATATTATTGCATATGCAAGAATGAAAGACTTTGTGTCTTTCTTTATCATGAACATCAGAGACGGCAAAGTGGCGGACAAAAAGACCGTAAATATACATCAGGAGCGTATAGAGGATACCGATATAGGGTATGAGTTTATACGTCAGTATTACGATACCAATATACCCAAAGAGATTGTTGTGTATAACGAAATAATGAACAGGGAAGATACGGAACAATGGCTTTTTAACAACTGCGGAAGAAAAGTAAGTATTACCGTGCCGAAAAAGGGAAAGCTTAAGAAACTTGCCGATGCAGCATATGAAAATGCCGTAGTGACATTGAATCTTTTCATGGGGCAGTATAAAAATTCCGCAGGCACGAGTATGGTCTATTCTCTGGCTTCTTTCTTAGGTCTGGAAACGGTTCCCGATGTTATTGAAGCTTTTGATATATCGCATCTTTCCGGACAGGACGCCGTTGCATCACAAGCGGTATTCAAAGAAGGTGTACCGTATAAAAGCGGGTACAGAAGGTATATCATAAAGGGGGATAACACCCGTTCCGATACCGACTCTTTGCGTGAAGTAATGGAAAGACGGATGAAAAGAGGCGATTATCCCGATTTGTTTTTAATTGACGGAGGATTCAATCAGGTGGCTGCGGTATGTGATATAGTCGGTGACAGAGTACCGGTAGCGGGAATGGTAAAAGACGATAAGCATAAAACCCGGGCATTGATATATGATGCAAAAGAATACGATTTACAGTCGGACAGAAACCTTTTTGTATTCATTTCTTCCATTCAGAATGAAGCTCACAGATTCGCAATAGAGTACAACAGGAAGAAAAGAGCAAAGAAGGTATATGAGTCGGAACTTGACAATATACCGGGAGTGGGTGAGAATATTAAAGCCGCTTTACTGAAGCATTTCGGTTCGGTAAGAGCAATAAAAGCTGCGGGCGAGCAACAGATTGCAAAAGTGCAAGGTGTAGGTGTTAAGAGAGCAAAGGCAATATATGACTACTTTCACAAACCTTATGGAGGGTAAATGGCTGTTTATGCGATAGGTGATCTTCATCTTTCTTTTCAGACCGACAAGCCGATGGATATTTTCGGTCCCGGCTGGATCGGATATGAAGAGACACTGTATGAAAACTGGCAGAATACCGTAAAACCGCAAGACTCGGTCATAATACCGGGTGATTTCAGCTGGGCTATGTATCTTAATGAGGCGGTGGAAGATTTTCGTTATCTTAACGGTCTTAACGGCAGAAAGATTCTCTTAAAAGGCAACCACGATTATTGGTGGGAAACAAAGACCAAGATGAACAGATTTTTAAAGGAGAACGGTTTTAATAATATTGATTTTCTGCATAACAATTCCTTTGAGATAGAAGGTGTCAATTTCTGCGGCACAAAAGGGTACGATTCTAAAGAGGCAGATGAAAAGATTATAAACAGGGAGATAATACGTTTTTCCATATCCTATGAAAGTATCAGGAATAAATCCGCAAGAACAATAGCGGTATTCCATTATCCGCCGGAAAAGGAACTGCTGTATATGATGGCGGAATATAACATAGAGATTTGCGTATTCGGCCATCTTCACGGTTTGGAAAAGAGCAGCTATAACAAGCCCGGATTTACTTTGGTAGCCGCCGATTATGTTGATTTTAAGCCTGTGTTACTTATCTAGTGTTTTTTAACAAGCCTGATAGGTTTTATCAGTTCGTTTATATTGTCATTTCCAATTCGATTGCCAGGCACAGAACAAGAACAATACAAGTCACAGGACAAGTCAGTTGAAACCTTTTCCGATTTTTGATAATTAAACTTAAATATTTTTTGCAACATAAACACACACATACATTACCATTATGCAAAAATTGTTATAATAATCGCATTGTACAGTTAACGCCGTTAATTGTATAATATATTGGTAAAACCCATTAAAATGCGGAGGTGTAATTTGAATATATCACAAGTTAAGAAAGTTGCCGAGGAAATAAGAGAGAATATCGGTAAAGTTATAATCGGTAAGAACGACATAATCGATCTGGTGCTGGTATCGTTACTTAGCAACGGTCATGTTCTTTTGGAGGATGTACCCGGGTTAGGTA
>FZPS01000082.1_pt146 | contig 10610 bp, 8 predicted proteins | sample 1817821 | NCBI WGS metagenome assembly FZPS01 (sample SAMEA104158645, study PRJEB21678) | metagenome | place: Germany | collected 2015-04-21 | reverse complement strand
TACCCATCTCATAGCCAGGGGTCTTCAGACCCCTGGTACGTATCCGCCCCAACACCCTTACGACCCCGTAGGGGTCGCATCCGGTTATCTATTTAAAAATCTGTGTAAATTCGTGATTTTTTACCAATATCCTTTCTATCGAGTATTTTGTTTTCTGAGGCACCTGGCTGCGACCCCTACGGGGTCGGGTGAGAATTTTTCTCTCATCCTTACCAGGGGTCTGCGACCCCTGGCTATGGTATGGCATCCCTACGGGATGCTTCAGAATGGTATGCTCCGCATACCCGATATTGGGAGGCCTCAGGGTATGTGATTTACCGTATTCGGTTATTCCATAAAAATCTGCGTAATCTGCGGTTAAAAACTGCGTCTGAAGGGGCTGATTTTTGGGAACTGATCAGAAAAATATCTATTCATCAATCCATCCCGATACGTTGATTTTCTCTTGAGTTTCTGGCCGGGTCGTGCTTTATTTATCCGGCTGTATGAGTGTCTTTTACTCTCTTCACGAGATTCTAAAAAAGCGCATCCTGATTCTGGATGGCGCCATGGGAACCATGTTGCAGCGGCGCTCCCTGGGCGAGGAGGATTTCCGTGGCGAGCGCTTCGCCGCGCACCCTCACTCCCTTCAGGGCAATAATGACCTGCTTTCGCTGACGCGCCCCGATGTGATCGCCGATATCCACCGCCAGTATCTGGAGGCCGGTGCCGATGTTATCGAGACCAATACCTTTAACGCCAACCGGATATCCCAGGAGGATTACAAGCTGGGCGAGCTGGCCGGCGAGCTTAACCGTGCCGGAGCGCAGATCGCGCGCAAGGTGGCGGAGGAGTTCATGGCGGAGCATCCCGGACGGCAGGTCTTCGTGGCCGGCTCGGTGGGGCCGACGAATCGGACCGCTTCGCTTTCACCCGATGCGCTGCGTCCGGGCTACCGAGCGGTCGATTTCGATCTCCTCGCGGAGGTTTACCGCGAGCAGTTCGAGGGGCTTCTGCAGGGTGGAGTCGATATTTTCCTCATTGAAACCGTGTTCGATACGCTGAACGCCAAGGCGGCTCTTTATGCGGCCGAGGAGGTTTTCGCGGCGACCGGCCGGCGTCTGCCGCTGATGCTCTCGGTCACCGTGGCCGACGCCAGCGGACGCACTCTTTCGGGTCAGACCGTGGAGGCCTTCTGGAACTCGGTCGCCCATGCCAAGCTGCTCTCCATCGGGGTCAATTGCGCCCTGGGAGCCCAGGAGATGCGTCCTTATGTGGAGGAGCTTTCGCGGCTGGTGCCGCATCTCTATGTCTCCAGCCATCCCAACGCCGGATTGCCCAACGCCTTTGGGGAATATGACCAGACACCGGAGGAGATGACGCGCGTGGTCGAAGAATTTGCCCGCAAAGGGTGGGTGAACATTCTGGGGGGGTGCTGCGGCACTGACCCGCGCTTTATCTCCGCTATCGCCACGGCGGTGAAAGGGATTGCACCGCGGCAGTTGCGGGAGGATTCCCATCTGACCCGTCTGAGCGGTCTGGAGCCGCTCACGCTCACGCCCGAGATGAACCTGATCAATGTGGGGGAGAGGACCAACGTGGCCGGCTCGACCAAATTCCTGCATCTCGTCCAGAACGAGGAGTATGAGGAGGCGCTCTCCGTGGCCCGCCACCAGGTGGAAAACGGCGCTCAGATCATTGATATCAATATGGATGACGCGCTGCTGGATGGCAAAAAGGCGATGCGCAACTTCCTGAACCTCGTGGCTTCGGAGCCGGAGATCGCCCGCGTGCCGGTGATGATCGACAGCTCCGATTGGGAGGTGCTCGAGACCGGCCTCAAATGCCTGCAGGGCAAAGGAATCGTCAACTCGATCAGCCTCAAGGAAGGAGAGGAGCGCTTTTTGGAAGAGGCGCGGCGGATTCGCCGTTATGGGGCGGCCGTCGTCGTGATGGCCTTTGATGAGAAGGGACAGGCCGATACGGCAGAGCGGAAGATCGAGATTTGCACCCGGGCTTACAGGCTCCTGACCGAGAAGGCCGGGATGCCGCCGGAGGATATTATTTTTGACCCCAACGTCCTGACCATCGGCACCGGCATTGAGGAGCACGACGCCTACGCGGTCTGGTTTATCGAGGCGGTGCGCCATATCAAGGAGCATCTGCCCCATGCCAAGACCAGCGGCGGCATCAGCAATCTCTCCTTCGCCTTCCGCGGCAATAATCTTTTGCGCGAGGCGATTCATACGGTTTTCCTTTACCATGCGGTACAGGCGGGACTGGATATGGCGATCGTGAACTCCGCCCAACTGGGAGTCTATGAAGAGGTGGAGCCGGAGCTGCGCCGTCTGGTGGAGGACCTGGTATTGAACCGCAAGCCCAACTCGGGCGAAGCGCTTTTGAAGTATTCAGAGAATCTCCAGCAGAAGGGTTCCGACAGGGAGAAGGCTGAAGAGAGCTGGCGCAGTGAGCCGGTCCGCGAGCGGCTGGCCGTTTCGCTGGTCAAGGGGAACGCCGATTTCGTGGAGGCGGACCTGGAGGAGGTGCTGCCGGAGTATTCCTCCGCGCTGGAGGTGATTGAGGGGCCGCTCATGGAGGGGATGCGCCGTGTGGGCGAGCTCTTCGGAGCCGGCAAGATGTTTCTGCCGCAGGTGGTCAAGAGCGCCCGGGTGATGCAAAAAGCGGTCGCTTTTCTGATGCCGCGGATATTGGCCGCCTCCTCAGCCGAGGGGGCCCAGCAGAAGAAGAAAGTGCTGCTGGCGACCGTCAAGGGCGACGTACACGATATTGGCAAGAACATCGTCGGGATTATTCTGAAGTGCAATCATTATGACGTGGTGGACCTCGGTGTCATGAGCGCCTGCGAGAATATCTTGAAGGCGGCCCGTGAACATCAGGTCGACGTCATCGGGCTGAGCGGGTTGATCACTCCCTCGCTGGCCGAGATGGCGCACGTGGCGGGGGAACTGCAGGAGGCCGGTTTTGCGGCTCCGCTCCTCATTGGCGGCGCGACGACAAGCTCGATGCACACGGCCGTCAAGATCGCTCCGCAATACGATGCGCCGGTGGTTCATGTACAGGATGCCTCGCTGGTCTCCAACGTGCTGGAGAATCTCTTCAACCCCAAACTGCGCTACAGTTATGTGGAGGAGCTGCGTAAGCGGCAGGAAAAAGAGCGGCAACTCTTTGAACGGCGGGAGGCATCGCGGAAGCTGACGCCGATTGCCGAAGCGCGCGCCAACCGCTTCAAAATCGAGCCCGATTACACTCCGCCGGTTCCTTCCCAGCTTGGCCCGCAGCTTTTCTCCCCATCGGTGGAGGAGCTCAGCCAGTGGATTGACTGGACCCCGTTTTTCCACTCCTGGGAGATTCGCGGCTCCTATCCGAAGGTGTTGGAGGAGCCCAGCGCGAATGAGCTCTTCCAGGATGCTCAGAATATTTTGCGTAAGATGAGCCAGGAGCGCTGGGTGCAGCCGCGCGGCGTGCTCGGGTTCTTTCCGGCCTTTTGCCGCGGTGACAATATCATCATCTCGGGTAAATACACTTTGCCGACTCCGCGCCAGCAGATGCTGAGGAAGAGCGGCCAGCCGAATCTGGCGATGTGCGATTTTTTATTGCCCGAGGGGGATAAACCCGATTTTCTGGGGGCCCTGGCGGTCTCCCCGGGGGAGGGGGTCCAGAAGCTCTCGGACTGGTACCGCTCGCAGGATGACGACTACAGCGCGATTTTGACTCAGTCGGTGGGGGACCGCCTTGCGGAGGCCTTTGCCGAGTATATTCACCATGAGGCGCGCAAGATTTGGGGATTTCCCGATGAGCCGGAGCGTGGGGTGCGTCCCGCCCCGGGCTATCCCTCCTGTCCGGACCATGCGGAGAAGAAGCTGCTCTTTGCGCTGCTCAATGCGACAGAGCTGGCCGGCATGAGTTTAACCGAGTCCTATATGATGCGCCCCGCCAGCTCGGTCAGCGCCTGGATTTTCAGTCATCCCGGCTCGGTCTACTTTTCCGTGGGGCCGATTGGCAAGGATCAGGAAGGGGAGATGGAAAAAGGCTCCTGGTAGGGGGCAATGGTGGCGGCAATCGTGCCGATAAGAGTGGGAATGGCTTGCAGCGAAAAGGCGACTGCCTTATGCTTGGACGTAGCCGTGGCCAAAAGGTTGCCGCTTTGGAAAATGCGAGATATATGGAAAGCGCCCAGACAGACTATAGAGAGACCTTGAGAAGCTTCGAGCCGCAATCGGAGTTTTTCATCGGGATTGATTCAGATGGCTGCGTGTTCGACAGCATGGAGGTCAAGCACAAGGAGTGTTTCTGCCCCATGTACATCAAAGCATTGAGCCTGCAGCCGGTCAGTAAATTCGCCCGCGAGGTCTGGGAGTTCGTTAATCTGTACTCTCAATCGCGCGGCAGTAACCGCTTTATCGCCATAACCCGCGCTTTGAAGCTCCTGGCCGAGCGGCCGGAGGTTCAGCGGCGGGGCTGCAAAATCCCTCTCACGGAGGCGCTGGAAGAATGGATATCGCGGACCAATCCTCTGACCCCCAAGGCGCTGGAGGAGGAGTACAAGAAGACGCATAATCCGGAGTTCGAGCCCTTCATCGTCTGGTCGGTAGAGGTCAACAGGGCGGTCAAAGAGATTATGCGCGGGGTCCCCCTCTTCCCCTATGTCCGTGAAAGCCTGGATGCGGTCAATGGCCGTGCCGATACTTTCATCGTCTCGCAGACGCCGACAGAGGCGCTGGAGCGTGAGTGGAAAGAGAACGATATTTACCGGTATGTCCGGTATGCGGCCGGCCAGGAGGTAGGCAAAAAAAGCGAACAAATTCGCTGTATCACTGAGGGTAAATACCGGCCGGAGCGGATGCTGATGGTGGGTGACTCGCCTGGCGACCTCAAAGCGGTGAAGGCCAATCAGGGTCTCTTTTTTCCGGTCATTCCAGGCCGTGAAGAGGAATCCTGGGAAGAACTGGCGCAAGAGGGATTGAAAAGATTTTTTGATGGAACCTATCAGGGTGAGTATGAGGATGAATTGATACGTCAATTCAGCGAGTGCCTGCCGGAGAATCCACCCTGGAGCTGAACCGCTTCAAAAACAACAGAAACATTTAGACGGAAAAACCACTTATCCAGAACTGCAACCAGCCCGTAGCGCTCTTCTCGGGGAGAGCCTGCCGGGCAGGGGGGAGGATAACCCCCCGCTATCCCGTCACTTTCCCGTATATTTTATTGGATGAATACGAAACCCAAACTTTGGACTAAAGACTATATCATTTTTTGTTTGGCATCGCTCCTGATGCTCTTCGCTTTCTATTCGCTGGTTTCCACCCTGCCGCTCTATCTGGATGAGTATCTTCATGCGACCAAGGGGCAGATCGGGCTGATTCTCTCTTTCTACGCACTGGCGGCCCTTCTGCTGCGGCCCTTCAGCGGTTATGCGCTCGATGCCTGGGGGCGTAAGGGGGTCTTCATGTTCGGTTTCTTCATTTTCAGCCTGCTCTTTGGGCTTTACCAGATTCCTTCGATGAAGGGGATTACCGGTTTGGCGATTCTCGGTCTGCCGCTTCCTCTGCTCATCATCTCGGCGGTTCGCTTTTTGCATGGACTCTCCTGGGCGGTCGTGAGCAGCGGCAGCCAGACCATTTCGGTGGACCTGGTGCCGGCCAGCCGCCGCGGCGAGGGGATAGCCTACTATGGCCTGTCGGTCAGTATCTCTCTGGCGATGGGACCGGTGCTTGGTTTGTGGCTGATCAACTATTTCTCGGCGAGCCATCTTTTTGTCACGACGATGGCTCTGAGCCTTGCCAGCTTCTTCGCGATCGCTCTTCTCATGAAGTTCCCCGCCTATGAGCCCAAACCGGCGAAGATCAACATGCGGATGCTCATTGAGAAGACCAGCCTGCCGATCTCGCTGGTGAACTCCATCTTTTTCTTTTCCAACGGGGCGATTACGACCTTTATCCCGATTTACAGCAAAGAGATCGAGGGGGTGAGCACGGCGAGCTTCTTCTTTGTCTTTGCGGTCAGCATGGCGCTTATCCGGGTGGTGTCTGGGAAGATGTTTGACCGGATAGGCTCCAGGATACCTCTGGCGCTCGGTTTCCCCATGGTGATTATCGGAGCTTTTCTTTTATCCATGGCTTATGGCCCGGGGCTTTACCTGACCTCCGCAACCCTGATCGGGCTGGGGCAGGGGATGATTTTCCCCTGTTTCGTGGCGAGCATCAATAATATGGTCCGGATCAGCCGCCGCGGCGCCGCCAATGCGACCTTCTCTTCTTCAATCGATGTCGGGATTGGCCTGGGGATTATTTTCTTTGGATACCTTTCGGATTACGCCGGTTTTCGTATAGTTTACATGGTAGTGGCGCTGGTTTATCTCATAAGCTACGTGGTCTACCTGTTCGGTGCGGAGAGGCACTACCTGCGCCATAAATTGAGCGAAGATGATTTGAACGACGAGAGCCAGGAGGAGAGGGAGGTTCCACCGCTGAGGCCGATACCGCTCAGCCAGATTCAGCTCGGTAAAGAGGGTTCGGCTGCCTGTAGCTCGGCCGCCTGCCGCGATTAACGCCATTAGCTAACTGGCCAGCTAGCTGGCGCCCTTGCCGAGTTTACTCCTCAGCTCGTCCGGTTTTAGAATCCCCACGGGGGTGATGAAGCCGGTGATGAGCTCGGCGGGGGTGACGTCAAAGCCCGGGTTGAGCGCACGGCTGCTCGGGTTGGCGACTCTTACCTGAACCGGTTTTTCATCCCCACCACTTTTTTCGGTCTCGTCATTCACCGGCCGACCCCAGGCGCAAAGCACCTCTTCCTCGCTTCGCTCTTCAATCGGGATATCGAACCCGTCGGCCGTCTCCCAGTCGATGGTGGATAGCGGAATGGCGATATAGAAGGGGATGCGGTGGTATTTGGCCAGAACTGCTTTGGTAAAGGTGCCGATCTTATTGGCCGCGGCGCCGGTCCGGGCCAGAACACGGTCGGCTCCGGTGATGACCATCTGGATTTTGCCGCGCTGCATGTAGTGGCCGGCGGCGTTATCGGGGATGATATGGTGCGGGACTCCCTGTTGGGCCAGTTCCCAGGCGGTCAGGATGGCGCCCTGGGAGCGTGGGCGGGTTTCATCGCAGAGGACATGGAATGGCTTACCCTGGGCCTGGGCTTCATAGAGCGGAGCGGTGGCGCTGCCGATATCGACAAAGGCGAGCCAGCCGGCATTGCAATGGGTCAAAATCGTCATCCCCTCTTCTATGAGCTCGGCTCCCCACTTGCCAATGGCGCGGCAATGGGCCACATCTTCCTCGGCAAACTGGATGGCGGCCCGCAAGGCGAGCTCCTGCTTTTCGGCTACCGTGCCGCCTGGCTCCATCGCGTTTAGAACCTGCGCCATCGCATTGAACGGGTCCACCGCCGTCGGGCGCGCGGAGGCCAGAGTCTGGAAAACTTTTTGAACGTGGGTGGCGAAGCGGGTGAGTGATTTAGAGCTGAAAGCGCGGCAGCCCTGGGCCAGACCGTAGGCGGCCGTGGCGCCGATGGCACCGGCTCCGCGGGTGGTCATGTTCTGGATGGCGAGCGCGCTCTGGCGGTAATCGGTTGTCTCCAGAAGCGAGAAAGTATGCGGCAAGAGGCGCTGATCAATCAGGATGAGGCGGTTTGACTCCGGCTCGAAGGAGACGGTGCGGAAATGCTTCTTTTTGCCCTCCAGTGTGACCTTCATGAGGCGCTACTCTTTTTTGTATTTCCTGGCTTTTAAGGAGCGCTGTTTCAGAAAGAGGATTTTCTGATATGCCGGATGGGAGCGGAGGTTGGAGAGATCGGGGTCCTGGGCCAGGTAATCGAACTCTTTATATCCCAGGAGGATGGCTATCTCGAGTGAATCGGCGGCTTTCTCCTCCTGTCCGGTCAGCGAGTAGCTGCAGCCCAGGTTGTAGTGGGCCAGCGGGTCTTGAGGCTTGAGGGCTGTGAGGCGAATATCCACCTGGAGACCTTTTTCATAAAGGCCTCTCTCTGTATAAGCTTGCGCAATCAACTCCAAGGCATCGAGATAATTGGGATCCATCTCCAAAATGCCTTCGAAAAACCCGATTTCAATATCCAGGTCCCTGAATCTTCTTGCTTGTTGTTTGGTTTTGCCTCCTGCAGCCATACCCGTGGGGACTCTACCCTACCGTCCCCATAAAGTCAAATTCTCTTTATCCAATGCCCGGCATCCGCTCCTGCGAAATGAGCCCCCGGGAAAACTACAAAAAGGCGGGGTATTTCTACTCCGCCTTTTTGAACTCGAGCGGGCTCTACTCCACTCTCGATTGCCTCTTGTCTTTACGCCGGTATGTGCCGGCGTATGACGTTATTTCAATCTCACTATTCGCCAGAAACTGGTTTGGGAGGATTGAGATTCTTCTTTGGAAATGATCACTTTTTCCTGAACAGGTTTGGCTCCGGAGGTGGGAACAGGCACTATTTCTTCACCCACCTTTTCAAAAGGTCCCTCGGAATGGAAACTTCTTTCGGCCTGATAAGTCGCTCCCGGGGTAGCGAGCCAGGAGAGCTCCAAGCCTCCATCTTCGAGCTTCTGAATCGAAAACTGAATCTTCGTTGGAGGGATAGCCAGAGGTTCGGCTACAATGGGCTGATTCCATTCACTTTCAAAAGAGTATCCCAAAAAACATATTGTTCTTTCATTGGGACAGTAAAAATGAATGTATCCGTAATATGTATAATACTCCGGAAGAGGTATTGCGTAGTAACTGGCCGGAATCTTTGTGGCAACTTTTATTCCAATTACTCCTTCTTTTCCCAAAACGTTTCCTTTTACAAAAGGACTGTACGCAGCTTCCACCTCCGAAATCTCTTTACCTGATACATTTTCGGAACCGGATATTGCCGAGCTGGAAGGCAGAACTCCATCCGCGGTAAGTACCGCACTCCTGTTGAAAGAGATATAGTCATACGGGAATGAACCCGTATACTCGTCCCCTTCGCTCCATGAATAGGCGCTCATATCAACTTCCGGGTATGAAAGTTCTTCCCCAATCGTTGACCCGAGGGGCAGGGCGGCTACCCAGGCATAATCATCCTCCAGATAAGGTGGAAGAGTATAGGGCTTCTGAACTACTATAGAGCTGGGAGAATTGAAATAGCAGTGTGTCTCGTAGCCTCGATGGAAAAATAAATAATCTCCCAAGCCATCGTGATTAAAATCAGGAGAGAAACAGAAAGAGAGTCCGTCACTTATAGCTGTAACCAGTGAAACCAGGACCGGCGAATCAAACTTGGTGGTTCTCACTTCTGCCTGACTTGTTAAGACTGAAGTGAATATTACACCTGAGCAGACTATTGCAGCAGCCAAACTATTAAATCTAAAATAATTCATTTTTTTCATATTGTTTTTATATATTTGTATTTTTATTAATATGCAGCTAATATAGGCGTTTAATTCTATAAAAATTCTTTCCTGTTAAAAGACGTGATGCCGTAGTTGTCATGATTTCTTTATTTGCAGAAATAGGATTACCCACATTTACCCAGGATTGATTTCCTGTGAGATCTGAACTCTGCAAAATATAGATAGCTCCTACAACAGCGTTCCATTTGATATTCAGATTAAAGTCATCTACAATGCTTATATTTGATATTTCAAGGTCTTCTGTTGGAACCTCAACACCGGAAAGAATTATCGAAACCCACTGCGGTCCATATTGTATATCATCTTTTGGGACAACTCGAACCGTGTAAGAACCACTTGTAACGGGATACTCAATAACGATTTGCTCTAAATTATTGACGGAATCGTCCCCTTTTGTGGCCGTCGCCTCCCGATAAGATGCTCTTCTGTTTGCCAAATCCGGATCAAGAATAAACGGTTTGAGTGTGTTATAAGCACTTGCATTATAGTTTGTAATTCCCGGAGGATATATTCTCAAATCCAAGTCATTAACTAAGCGTTTTGTTGTTTCATCAACAGCTCCGCTGGTCTGATTGGTTCCGGGAGGATCATTCCAGGCAATTGTAACTTTAATGGGTGTACCCCAGTTAGCTGCTTTTACCTGGAATTGGATATTATCTTTTGAAGAAATGCAAACTTCCTTAATGTATGGCTTTGTATTTGTTAAGGCGTCTGTTCGCATAAGGTTGACCGCTTTTACTGCATCAAAAACCCCATACCCAAACTTATAGCTGGGTCCGGGATTGTCGGTTGCTTCTTTTGCCGTGTGAACAGCAAGCGCACGTAGTGTTGAACTGCGAACCGGATAATTCGTTTTCCAGGAGGGACGGATCTCATGGCGTTGCTCCAAAACCAGGCCTAACCCGCCAGTGACTGCCGCAGATGCAAAACTGGTACCAGCATTCCAGTCGGGAGAGTAATAAGTAACATTATATGTATCATTTTTTTCGGGGTCATAGCTTGGTAGCCAAAACCCCTTAGAGTATCCAAGGTTATAGACGGTATCATCTGGAGAACACATTGCAGCCGCGACAATTTCCGGCTTGATACGGCCATCATCTGTGGGGCCAAAAGAACTATTTGTCGCCAGTGTCACGGTAGGATTTGAATCCCAACTGCCAACGGCGTAGATGCCACCAACCGTTAGAACGTTTTTAGCACAGGCTGTGGGAGAAAGCGTATCATAACC
>FZPS01000187.1_pt82 | contig 10611 bp, 9 predicted proteins | sample 1817821 | NCBI WGS metagenome assembly FZPS01 (sample SAMEA104158645, study PRJEB21678) | metagenome | place: Germany | collected 2015-04-21 | reverse complement strand
GGTCAGGTTACCAGAGACAATCTTATGTACCTAAAAGGAAAGGCAAATATTCCGATATACAACGTGTTAAAGGAGTTATCTGGTTTTTAAAAAAGGCAAAAACTTTATCAAGGGGTCACCTTAAAATTATGAATCCGCTTTCATTATTAACGTAGAAAAATTGCCTACAAATACTTGACTCAAACGAATTAAGCATATATCTTCACAAACTCATCGTTATCGACTATAATATAATTAATTAAATATCGATTAAATCTTCGGGGCAGGGTGTAATTCCCGACCGACGGTAAGCAACATTATGTTGTAAGTCCGTGACCCACTTTCTAAGTGGTTGATCTGGTGTAATTCCAGAACCGACAGTAAAGTCTGGATGGGAGAAGATTAAGAGTAATTTGGCGTAGCCATTTATTTCTTGATAGCTATTTTTATCCTAAGGCCCTTTTCTGCTTTAGGATTTTTTGTTTTTTGGTCAAGAAAGTTACTCTCCCTTCATCAATTTAAAGATTTTAATCGATATTAAAAAGATGAAGGAGGATGTTGATATGAAAAATCAATCATCAAAGCTGTTAAAATTAATTATCTTGTCGCTGTTTGGGGCGATTTCAATGGTGTTGTTATTTTTAAACTTCCCATTACCATTTCTCCCACCATATCTAAAAGTAGATTTTGGTGAGGTTCCTACTCTATTGGCTGCTTTAATTTTCTCACCAATGGCTGGTGTGATCGTGCAGTTAATTAAGAATTTACTTTATTTATTGTTTACTGGTGCAGCAGATCCAGTCGGAGTATTTGCGAATTTTGTTGCAGGGATCACTTTTGTTATTCCAATTTCAATGATTTATCACAAATTTAAGGGAGATAAAAGTTTGATTTCTGGTCTAATTACTGGAACGATCATTATGACACTTGCGATGGGACTGTTAAATTACTTTGTCCTGCTACCGATCTACAGTAATATTATGGGCTGGGGCGATATGTCTAGCGCCGTCATGTTAAGCACCATTTTTGCTGGTGTGATCCCATTTAACTTGGTGAAAAGTGTGATTGTATCTGTCTTATTCGTACCAGTGTTTCTTAAGCTAAAACCATGGATCAAACAAAAGCATGCCATCTTTAATTAATTATTAAACTTACAAGCCTTTTCTTAACTGAGAAGGCTTTTTTATTTCCTCTTTTTTATAAAAATCAAATGACTGATTTATCCACACAAATAATTCCACTTGAAAAAGAACGTACGTTCGAATAAAATACAATTACAAACATATGTTCTTATTATAACTTCTTAGGAGTGAATAGACAGATGAGTAGGACGATCTTTTTAGTAGATATGCAATCCTTTTATGCTTCCGTTGAAAAGGTGAGTCATCCAGCATTACAAAACAAACCGGTTATTGTTGCGGGAGATCCAAAACAGCGAAGTGGGATTGTATTAGCTGCATGTCCTCTTGCGAAAAAATTCGGGGTTAAAACAGCTGAATCATTATGGGAGGCAAAAGCAAAATGCCCAGAACTGGAGGTTATTCAACCTCATATGTCTCTATATTTAAAAGTTTCCTATGAAATAACAAAAATCCTTGAGCAATACTCTGATCTTGTTGAGGTTTATTCAGTCGATGAACAATTTCTTGATGTGACAAATACAATTCATTTATTTAAAACGAAAGAGCAGCTAGCAAAGCAAATTCATGATGAAATTTTTGAGTCAATAGGTGTCGAGTCAAGAATTGGGATTGGTCCAAATAAAGTATTAGCTAAAATGGCGTGTGATAATTTTGCCAAGAAAAACAGAACAGGAGTAGCGGAATTAAATGAATCTAATCTTGAGTCTTTACTTTGGCCGCTTCCAATCAATGCGCTATTTGGTGTAGGAGGTCGGATGCGTGTTCATTTAACTAATATGGGTTTGCACACGATTGGTAACCTTGCTCAATATCCTGTTAAATGGTTACAGAAGCGGTGGGGGATTAACGGTGAAGTTCTGTGGCGATTGGCAAATGGAATTGACCAGAGCCCTGTCGTACCAAGAACACATCAAACGCAAAAAGCAATTGGGCACCATATGACATTACCGAGAGATTATGAAGCGAGAGAAGATATTTATGTTGTCATTAAAGAATTATCAGAAGAAGTCGCTCGTCGTGTGCGAAAGCAAAATTATCTTGGTTTGACTGTATCGCTTCAAGTTCAAAGTAATCGGTTTAAAGAAAAGTTAGGTTTTAATCGGCAACTGACTTTGAGAGAGCCTACTCAATTAGGTCGTGTGATTAATGAAACTGCAAAAGTGTTATTTGACAAGTACTGGTTAGGTTATCCTGTTCGAGCGCTAGGGATCTCATTAGCGCAATTAATGCCCAAAACAGAAAGACAGCTGTCGCTTTTTGATGATCCAACTGAAGAAGAACAATTGGCGATTATACTTGATCGAATTAGAGAAAGATATGGCTTAACAGCAATTATGAATGCATCGTCTTTATTAGATGCTGGTCAGGCTCGGATTAGAGCGACAAAAATAGGTGGTCATAATCGTTAGAAGGAGTAAGGAAAGATGAAAAATAAATTAACTGAAGGCTCAAATTTAATCTGGGAGTCAAGTCGAATGATGTTACCAGAGCATAAAGCTTTATTGCGTCAGCATGAAGAGAATCGGTCTAAGAAGCATCGCCCTGATTATGATGAGCAGATGTTGGCAGCTTTTTCATATGAAATAGAGCTTGCTTATATGGAGAATAGAATCGTTAAGCTAACATATTATGAAAGTGATGCACATCATCAATGTGTGGGACGAATAAGTGGCATTGATCGAGACAAACAACAAATTCAGTTTGTTACTGAAACAAAGAAGTTTTACTTTTACTTAACAGAATTGGTTTCGATTGAATAAGAAGTATGGTGATAGTGTTTAAAATGCGTCTAATAGTGGTAGATTAAATTAACAACAAGAACTTGAGGTGAGTAAATGAAGCAGAAAAAATTTATTATTTTAGTGACAACTATTACGTTGATTTTGGTCGGTCTGCTTCTGCTATCTTATCAATTACCAACAAAGAAAGATTATCAAGCGGTTGCTGAAGATGGATCATACCGTTCTATGCAGAGTATGGAAAAAACTATCGTAATAAAAGAAGATATTGTACAATTAGATCGAGCGACTGAACAACATCTATTAACAGAAGATGTTATAATTGACAAAGCGGAAGCTTTTATTAATATTTTTCTTCAAGATATTGATCAAGATTATAAGGTAAAAGGCATATCAACTAAAGAAGCTTTAATTGATCGTTATCAAGATATCGTTTCAAAACAAGCTGTTCAACCTTATATTGATTATTATTTCGAAGAGCATGACGGTGGGCTTTACATCGTGCCAACAGAATTGCCACCATGGTTTATTTCAGGTAATCCGTATGAAGTGACGCAATTAGACAATGGTAACGTTGTAATTGAACAAGAAAATGAGATAGACTTGTATGGTCGATACCGAATACTGATTGAATTTTCTCAGGAGGATAATTGGCAAATTGTTAGGATTGAGCACCTGCCCGCCGAAGATGAACAACTAGATCTAATTTGAAAGTAGCGATGAAGATGTATGTTTTTCGAGATTATTATAATAATGAGGTTAAGCTATCTTTTGAAAAGAATCCTTTTTCCGAAGAACCGATGCACGTCCTCGTTATTTGTCGATATCAAGACAAATGGCTGTTAACGAAACATAAGACACGGGGTTTAGAATTCCCAGGTGGGAAAGTAGAAGAAAATGAAACTGCGCAAGAGGCAGCTATCCGAGAAGTAAAAGAAGAAACAGGTGCCAATATTGCCGCTATTCATTATATTGGACAATACCATGTTGAAGGTAAGGGAGATCAAGTAGATAAAAATATTTACTATGCCCGAATAAGTGAAATCGTAGAACAACCCACTTATTACGAAACAGATGGGCCAGTATTACTCGAAAAACTACCTGAAAATATCAAGCAGAAACGTCAATTTAGCTTTATAATGAAAGATGATATTGTTAAGCGCAGCCTTGAACAAATTAACAAAAAATTTAAAGACTAAGCGTCTGCCCTAATGGTCAGGCGCTTAGTTATTACCGCTGGAGAGAAATGATGTTTGAAAAAAGGATAAAATTCAGTTACTTTGACTATAGTAGCAATCAAGTGAAAACACAAAAATGCACCATTAATCTGCAGAAATTTTTAAAAATCGCCATAGTTTTGTCGTCAAGTTATGATATGATAGAAAACAACCAAAAGTTATTGGGTATAAAATGAGAAATATAGTGTAAGAAAGAGAAGGGAGATTTGACAGAATGACTTCAAATCGACGATTATTCACATCAGAATCAGTAACTGAAGGGCATCCGGATAAAATCTGTGATCAAATATCAGATGCTGTTCTAGACGCAATATTAAAAGAAGATCCGCTAGCTCGCGTAGCTTGTGAAACTACTATTACAACTGGACTTGTGCTTGTTTCAGGTGAAATTACAACATCAACATATGTAGATATACCGAAAATTGTTAGACAAACAGTGAAAGAAATTGGTTACGTTGATTCGGCATATGGATTTGATTATGAAACTTGTGCTGTGCTCACAGCGATTGATGAACAATCACGTGATATTGCAGATAGTGTTGATCTTGCATTAGAGGCAAGAGAAGGTCAGATGACTGATGAGGAAATTGAAGCAATTGGAGCAGGCGATCAAGGACTTATGTTTGGTTATGCAACAAATCAAACACCAGAATATATGCCATTACCAATTTCGTTAGCGCATAAGCTAGCAAAACAATTAACCGATGTTCGAAAAAATGGTCAACTAAATTATTTGCGTCCTGATGGCAAGACTCAAGTAACGGTTGAATACGATGAACAAAATCAGCCAATCCGGATTGATACAATTGTTATCTCTACACAACATGATGCAGACGTATCACTTGAGCAAATTCAATCAGATATGAAAGAATATGTCATTAAAGCCATTGTTCCCAATGAATTGCTAGATGATCAGACTAAATACATCATCAACCCTTCAGGTCGCTTTGTTATTGGAGGGCCACAAGGTGATGTTGGCTTAACTGGACGTAAAATTATTGTTGATACGTATGGTGGCTATGCACGACATGGTGGTGGTGCATTTAGTGGTAAGGATGCTACAAAAGTCGATCGTTCAGCTTCATATGCTGCTCGATATGTAGCTAAAAATATCGTTGCTGCAGGACTTGCAGATAATTGTGAGGTTCAATTAGCTTATGCTATTGGAGTTGCTGAGCCTGTGTCGATTTCAATTGATACATTTGGAACTGGAAAAGTAAGTGAAGAAAAGTTAATCGAAGCGGTTCGTGACCTATTTGATTTACGACCTGCGGGAATCATTAATATGTTACAATTAAGAAAGCCTATATTTAAACCAACAGCAACATACGGTCATTTTGGCCGAACTGACGTTGAATTTCCATGGGAGCGTTTAGATAAAGCTGAAGCAATTAAAGCGTTTGTTAACAAATAAACTGTTTTAGTTTGATCTGAAATGGAGTGGAGAACATGAATGAGCGTGATTATCGATCGGCTACTCAATTAGCAAAGACAGCAGTAAAAAAGATTATACCTGCTGTTAATGAAGAGTTGCATTATTGGCAAACACGTGCCGAAAAAATCCCTAATCCTAATCTTCGAAAGCAAGCATTGCAAAGTATTGAAGCAAAAGCTTTCCATGCTAGGGGCGGGGGAATTTATGCGATGCTAGCTAAAGATAAATGGAGAGAGGCGATTACATTTATAGTCGCCTATCAGACGATAAGTGATTACTTAGATAATCTATGTGATCGCAGTGATTCGTTAGATCCGATCGATTTTCGTTCATTACACCAATCGATGCTGTCAATATTTAATCTTTCAAATGAAACCATAAATTATTATCGTTACCGACAGGATCAAGATGATGGTGGTTATTTGGATGAATTGGTTCGAGCATGTCAAAAGCAGTTGCGTCAACTACCTGATTACGGATTAATTCAAGAACAATTGCTTGAATTAGCAATGAAATATATTGACCTCCAAGTTGATAAACACGTACTGCCAGAAGATCGAGTTGAACGCTTGATAAAATCGTTTGAAAACAATTCACTATCTGATCGTTCGATTACGTGGTATGAATATTCAGCAGCAACTGGTTCCACATTAGCTATTTTTTGTTTGATTAGCTACGCATACCAAAAAGATCGTTTATCTGCAACAATAATAAGTGATATTTATCAGGGTTACTTTCCATACATACAAGGATTACATATTTTACTTGATTATTTAATTGATCAAGAAGAAGATCGTTTAGAAAATGATTTGAACTTTTGCTTCTATTACCCAAGCCATGAGAAAATGGAGCAGCGGATTGTTTATTTTATTGATCAAAGTAAAAAAAGCGTCCGCCATTTGCCAGATGATCACTTTCATCGTTACATATATGAAGGTTTATTAGCGCTTTATTTAGCTGATCCTAAAGTACATACGATAAAAGATGGCCAAAGATTAAAAAGAAGATTATTAAAAGTTGGTGGATATAGAGCGAGGTTCTTTCATTGGGGAATTCGCTTTCTTAATCGCCATATAAAAACGACAGATCAAATTTTTTAATTTAATCTGTCGCTTTTTTTTCGATCGCAATGACAAAAGGTGGATTGTTTTTTTGATTAATAAAGCCATAGCTAATACAATTAAATATTTTCTGATCTAGCTGCTTCACATACCCAAGTAAGGCGTCTTTCTCTTCTTTCCCACCAGGATGCCCGTGATAAACAACACAGACAATGAGTCCACCTAGTTTTAATCGATCAATAATTTGCTGAATAGCATGAATTGTATGGTTTGGTTTAGTAATAACTGATTTATCACTGCCCGGCAAATAACCAAGATTAAAAATAGCAGCACCGATTTGTTGGTTCTCCGTTTGATCAATGTAATACCCAATTCGATCATGACTATCATGAATCAATTCAACATTCGTGATCGATTCGTCAGCTAAACGTTTTTTCGTATTTTCAATTGCTTCTGCTTGAATATCAAAAGCATAAACCTTACCTAAATCACCAGTTGCACGGCTTAGCATGACGGTATCGTGTCCATTACCACACGTTGCATCAACGACACAATCGCCGGGTTGAACAGCCTGCTCAATTAAGTGATGAGCAAATGGAATCACACGTTTTAACATTTTATTGACACCACCATTCATTTTGATAAAAACATTTGTCACATATAAGATTGTAATGAAATAGTATAAAAATCAATCGGTTCTTTTTAATTTCAACCGATTGATTAGATAAATGCCATTGGTTATTTTACCATAAGAAATAAGAAAACGCATAAAATCTTTAATTGAACAAAGCTTTACTTGACAAATAGAGTTGATTTCACTAAAATACTGTTAAAATATGATGAACGACGATGAGAAGGAATAGTAATCATTTGTGTATGTCTAAAGAGAGGTAACGGTTGCTGAAAGTTATCCATACCGATGATGAACTCACCTTTTATGTTGCGATTGTGAAATTTAAGTAGTAATCGCCGTATTCTGCGTTAAAGAAAACAAAGTGAACATTTTGTACAATGTTAATTTTGGGTGGTACCGCGGGAAAAAAGTTCTCGTCCCAGTTTTGGGACGGGGACTTTTTATTTTTGCGAACTAACGTTCTGAAAAAATATAGCTGTCGTTATAAAGGAGGAATTAGATCATGGCATATGATCACAAGAAAATTGAAACGAAATGGAATAAGTATTGGCTAGAGAACAAAACATTTAAAACGAATATAAGATCAGAGAAGAAAAAGTTTTATGCGTTAGATATGTTTCCATATCCATCTGGGGCTGGTTTACACGTTGGACACCCAGAAGGTTATACTGCAACTGATATTTTATCACGTATGAAGCGGATGCAAGGTTACGAGGTCTTACATCCAATGGGGTGGGATGCGTTTGGATTACCAGCAGAGCAGTATGCTTTAGATACAGGTAATGATCCTGCTGAATTTACAGACAAAAATATTGATACGTTTAGAAGACAAATTCAAGATCTTGGATTTTCATATGATTGGGATCGTGAAATTAACACAACAGATCCAAACTATTACAAATGGACACAGTGGATTTTCTTAAAGCTATATGAAAAAGGTTTAGCTTATATCGATGAAGTTCCTGTTAACTGGTGTCCAGCATTAGGTACTGTATTAGCCAACGAGGAAGTTATTGATGGTCTGAGTGAACGTGGAGGTCATCCGGTAGAGCGACGTCCGATGAAACAATGGATGTTACGCATTACCGCATATGCTGATCGTCTATTAGAAGATTTAGATGAACTTGATTGGCCAGAGAGTATTAAAGAAATGCAACGAAATTGGATAGGCAGATCTGAAGGAGCAAACGTAACATTTGAAGTTGCTGGTCAAGACAAAACATTTACAGTATTTACAACAAGACCAGACACTTTATTTGGTGCTACTTATGCAGTGCTTGCACCTGAACACTCACTTGTTTCACAGATTACGACTCCAGAACAAAAAGAAGCTGTTGAACAATATGTTGAAAAAATTAAATCTAAGAGTGATCTAGAACGAACTGACTTAGCAAAAGAGAAGACAGGTGTTTTCACAGGTGCTTATGCAATTAACCCAATTAATAATAAGCAGATACCAATTTGGATTGCTGATTATGTTTTAGCTAGTTATGGTACAGGTGCGATTATGTCAGTACCTGCCCATGATCAACGTGACTATGAGTTTGCCAAAGCTTTTGATTTAGAGATTATTCCGGTACTTGAGGGAGGAAACATCGAAGTAGAGGCATTCACTGAAGACGGTAAACATATTAACTCAGATTTCCTTAATGGATTAAATAAAGAAGAAGCAATCAATAAAGCAATTGAATGGCTTGAACGTGAAGGTAAAGGTGAACGTAAAGTAACTTATCGTTTACGTGATTGGCTATTCAGCCGCCAACGCTATTGGGGAGAGCCAATTCCAATTATTCATTGGGAAGATGGTACTGTAACAGGTGTTGATGAAAGTGAATTACCAGTAATGTTGCCTAAGACAACAGAAATAAAACCTTCAGGCACTGGTGAGTCACCGTTAGCAAATATTGAAGAATGGGTAAACGTGACAGATCCGAAAACAGGTATGAAAGGTCGAAGAGAAACAAATACAATGCCACAATGGGCAGGTAGTAGCTGGTATTACTTACGCTATATCGATCCAAACAACACAGAAAGAATTGCTGATGAAGACCTATTAAAAGAGTGGTTACCAGTAGATATTTATATTGGTGGTGCTGAACACGCAGTACTTCACTTACTATATGCTCGATTCTGGCATAAATTCTTGTATGATATTGGGGTAGTATCGACAAAAGAACCATTCCAAAAGCTATTTAACCAAGGTATGATCCTCGGCGAAAACAATGAGAAGATGAGTAAGTCAAAAGGCAACGTCGTAAACCCAGATGACATTGTTGAAAGTCACGGTGCCGACACATTAAGACTTTACGAAATGTTTATGGGCCCACTTGATGCTTCAATTGCTTGGTCAGAAGCAGGCTTGGATGGTTCACGTCGTTTCTTAGATCGTGTATGGCGTCTATTCGTTGATGAAGAAACGGATAAACTATCTCCGAAAATTGTAAACCAAGTAAAGCAAGACCAATTAGAGAAGGTTTATCATGAAACAGTTAAACAAGTAACTGATAACTTTACAAGTCTGAAGTTTAATACAGCAATTTCACAAATGATGGTCTTTATTAATGAAGCTTATAAAGCAGAACAAATTTTGAAAGACTATGTTGAAGGTTTTGTTAAATTACTATCACCTGTTGCACCATTTATTGCAGAAGAATTGTGGAGTAAATTAGGCTACTCTGAAACAATTGCATATGAGCCATGGCCAGAATATGATGAAGCAAAGCTAGAGGAAAATGAAGTTGAAATTGTTATTCAAATTCTAGGTAAAAACCGTGCGCGGATAATGGTTGATAAAGATACAACAAAAGAGGAATTAGAAAAATTAGCATTAGACAATGAAATAATTAAAGAAAAAATTACAGGTAAAACTGTACGTAAAGTAATTGTCGTTCCAGGGAAGCTTGTAAATATCGTCGCTAATTAATAATCAAACAATTAAATTTAATGGGTAAAACCCAAGCAATCACAAGGTTTCTGATTGCTTGGGTTTTTTTCTAAGAAAAAACTTTTAAAAATGCTTGACTTTAGATTTAAAAAAATGTAGAATAATTTTCGTTGCCAAAAAACAAACAGAAATTATGACGTTAAAAATTGGCAATTGACAAAACGAATCAACTTATGTTAAAATAAATTTGCTGTCGACGAGATTCGACAACGATTGATCTTTGAAAACTGAATCCAAACAACAACAACGAAAGATGTTAAGAAAAACAAGTAAGAAGAAGCTAGTGCTTCAAAATTGAGTTAATCGTAACTCTATCAATTTTATTGAGAGTTTGATCTTGGCTCAGGATGAACGCTGGCGGCGTGCCTAATACATGCAAGTCGAGCGCGTGAAATTAAACAGATCTCTTCGGAGTGACGTTTAATGGATCGAGCGGCGG
>FZPS01000059.1_pt803 | contig 10615 bp, 9 predicted proteins | sample 1817821 | NCBI WGS metagenome assembly FZPS01 (sample SAMEA104158645, study PRJEB21678) | metagenome | place: Germany | collected 2015-04-21 | reverse complement strand
ATTCAACCTAATATAAAAAAAATACAGAAATTATTCTTATCTTTGTTTTAATTCACACATAAAACGAAATAAGTAACAAAATGAAAGACTTTTTAAAATTCACTTTAGCTACCATTACAGGAATTGTACTATCTACTATTCTTTTGTTTTTTATAGGTACTATTCTTGTATTTGGCATCATTTCATCTTCTGACACCGAAGTCATACTGAAAGATAATTCCATCTTACAACTTAAACTGAGTGGAGACCTGGAAGATCGGGTACTTACCGATAACACCTGGCAGTCATTTCTTGGAAAAGAAGGCATAGACTATGGATTGGAAGATATTTTACACGCCATCAAAAGGGCCAAGGAAGAAGATAAGATAAAAGGGATTTATATCGATGCCGGATCCTTAAGTACTTATTATGGTTCACTCTGGGAAATAAGAGAGGCACTGTCGGATTTCAAGGAATCCGGAAAATTCATCGTTTCTTATGCTGATTTCTATTCTCAGGGATTGTATTACCTTTCCAGCATTTCAGATCAAGTAATTCTAAATCCACGCGGAGGGGTTAACTGGTCGGGACTTTCTTCTAACCCCATCTACTTTAAGAGTTTACTGAACAAGCTGGGCGTTGAGATGCAAATATTCAAGGTAGGAACCTACAAATCTGCCGTTGAACCCTTTATTTCAGATGAAATGAGCAAAGAGAATCGGGAACAACTAACGGCTTTATTGGGCAATACGTGGAAAAATCTCCTGACCTCTGTTTCCGAAGATCGAAAGATCTCCATTGACTCACTCAATCTTATGGCCAACGAAATGGCAAGACTTCAGCCGACAGAAACAATCTTAGCAAGTAACATGGTAGATACTCTGCTCTATAAGACGGAGGTGGATGCACTTCTTAAGGAGAAACTGGGCATTGATAGTGATGATAAATTGAATTTCATCGGCATCAGCCAGATGGCTAAAGTAAGGGAAAGCACGCCAAAAGACAAAAGTGGAAACCTGCTTGCCGTTTACTATGCTTCCGGAGACATCATCGATAACGAACCTTCTTTCTCTTTACAACCCACCAACCATATCGTTGGCAGTAAAGTTGTAAAAGATTTAAAGAAATTAGAGGAGAACAAGCATATCAAAGCTGTCGTGTTTCGTGTAAACTCTCCGGGGGGAAGTGCTTATGCTTCAGAACAAATATGGAAAGCCATCAAGGATTTGAAAAAGAAAAAACCGGTCATCGTATCCATGGGCGACTATGCTGCATCAGGTGGGTATTACATTTCCAGTGCTGCAGATACCATTCTGGCTACTCCAACCACATTAACCGGCTCCATCGGAATTTTTGGCATGTATCCTAATACAGAAGGATTGACTGAAAAAATCGGCATCAACGTGGGTTCAGTAAAGACCAATCGTTTTTCCGACTTCGGGATGATCGGACGAGGTTTAGACAAGGACGAACAAGCTCTTATGCAACTCAATGTAAACCGGGGATACGACCTGTTCTTAGCTCGCTGCGCCGAAGGCAGGAAAACCACGCCCGATGAGATCCATAAAATTGCAGAAGGAAGGGTTTGGACCGGAGAAATGGCGAAAGAATTAAATTTGGTGGATGGTATCGGAGGTTTGGAATTAGCAGTGAAGTTAGCAGCAGAGAAAGCTGAACTGGACTCTTACACCGTAACTTCTTATCCGGCCAAGGAAAATATGTTGAGCTTATTGTTAAAAAGCAGCAACTCGTCTGTGCTTAAGGCCATTAGCAATAAAGAAGTCTTATTCCATCTTTATAACCCCTTAAACTTCTTGAATAGTTTAACTGAGGGTAGTTATATACAAGCCAGACTTCCTTTTGATTTAAATATTCAATAATAAGGTACAAAAAACCTGAATGATAAAAGCCTGAATGATACAAGACAACTTCAAAATAAAAAAAGGATTGCTGCCTCTCTCCTTTCTCTACGGATTAGGAGTCAGGACCAGAAATGTGTTATTCGACTGTGGGATATTGAAATCCAAGAAATATCCCATGCCTATCATTTGCATTGGTAATTTAGCGGTGGGAGGAACCGGTAAGACGCCACATACCGAACTCTTGATAGAGCTCTTAAAGGCGCATTACCAGGTTGCCGTTTTAAGCAGAGGCTATAAACGAGAGACCAAGGAATACATTGAAGCAACCTCCGAAAGTACCCCTTCAATCATTGGAGATGAACCTTGTCAGATTAAAAATAAATATCCCGATATAACCGTTGCTGTAGACAGGGATAGATGTCACGGCATTGAAAAGTTGATGGCTAAAAAGGAACCACCTATTGAGGTGGTGCTGCTCGATGATGCTTTTCAACACAGAAGAGTAAAAGCCGGATTAAATATCATACTCACGGATTATAACCGCTTGTTTACTGAAGATAAATTGTTACCGGCAGGAAGGCTCAGAGAGCCGGCAAAAGGTAAAGACAGGGCGCAAATGGTTATAGTGACTAAATGCCCGGAGGATATTAAACCTATTCATTTCAATATCATTTCCAAGCAGTTAGATCTATATCCCTTTCAAGACTTATTCTTCAGCTCCTTAACTTATGGTAGTTTAACTCCGGTATTTCCCGAAAATTCACTTCCGGTACGAAAACTCTCATCCATAAAAAAGGAAGAGGCTATTCTTTTAGTTACGGGCATCGCTTCTCCTACTCTTTTAAAGAAGAAACTGGAAAGCCACACACAAAAAATAACCTCTTTGACTTTCAATGACCATCATAACTTCAGTGAGGGAGACTTGAAGAAGATCGCGAATCAATTCAATCAGCTACCCGGAGAAGAAAAAATCATCATCACGACCGAAAAGGATGCCATCCGAATAAAGCATATGCCTGAAATTCCGGAGGAAATCAAAAACAATTTGTATGCCCTACCCGTTAGAATAAAGATACTGCAACAGAGAAAATATGAATTCACTAAAAAAATAGAGAACTATGTTAGAGAAAATCAAAGAAACTGCGAATTATCTTAAAGGTAAAATGAAAACTAATCCTAAGACCGCTATCATACTCGGCACCGGATTAGGTAGTTTAGTTAATGAAATAGAAGATAAATACGAAATAGAATATACCCAAATTCCCAATTTCCCTCTTTCTACGGTAGAGGGGCATAGTGGTAAGCTCATTTTTGGACAGTTAGGAGGGAAAGACATCCTAGCCATGCAAGGGCGTTTCCACTACTACGAAGGGTATGACATGAAGGAGGTAACCTTCCCCATCCGTGTAATGAAAGAGTTAGGCATTGAAACGCTTTTCGTATCGAATGCCAGCGGAGGGATGGATCCCAATTATGAAATAGGAGACTTAATGATCATCACGGATCACATCAATACGTTCCCGGAACATCCTCTTAGGGGTAAGAATATCTATGGCGACCGTTTTCCCGACATGAGCCAACCTTACGACAGAAAGCTCATTCAAAAGGCGCTGGATATTGCGAAAGAATTAAACATCAAGGTTCAACAAGGGGTTTATGTGGGTACGCAAGGCCCTACCTTTGAAACTCCGGCTGAATATAAGATGTTCCGTATCATTGGAGGCGACACGGTGGGTATGTCTACTGTACCTGAAGTGATCGTAGCTAATCACGCTGGCATAAAAGTGTTTGGCATTTCCGTAATCACCGATTTGGGAGTAGAGGGTAAGATCGTAGAGATATCGCACGAAGAGGTTCAGATTGCGGCCGACAAAGCGCAACCTAAAATGACGGCCATCATGCGTGAACTCATTAAACGTTCATAAATTGAGATGAGTACGGAAATAGCATCTCTTGGGGAGTTTGGACTTATCGATCACCTCACCAAAGACATAAAATTACAAAACAATTCAAGTAAATATGGCATAGGCGATGATGCGGCAGTCCTCTCCTATCCCGACAAAGAGGTACTGGTTTCTACAGATATTTTAATGGAGGGGGTACACTTCGATTTAGTGTACACCCCTTTAATGCATCTGGGCTACAAATCAGCCATCGTTAACTTCTCCGATATCTATGCCATGAACGGAAGGCCTAAGCAGATCACTATAACCATTGCTTTAGGCAAGCGTTTCACGGTGGAAGATCTGGATGCCTTCTATCAGGGGGTGAAAATTGCCTGCCAAGAGCATCAGGTAGATATCGTGGGGGGAGATACCACCTCTTCGTTGACGGGCTTAGCCATTAGCATCACCTGCATCGGCGAAGCCGATAAAGAGCAGATTGTCTATCGCAACGGGGCAAAGAACACCGACCTCATCTGTGTCAGTGGCAATTTGGGAGCCGCATATATGGGCTTGCAACTCCTTGAAAGGGAAAAAGCAATATTTAAAGACGCGAATGATCCGCAACCCGACTTTGCCGGGAAGGAGTATATTCTGGAACGCCAACTGCGTCCCCGAGCCAGGAAAGACATCATTGACGCTTTGCAGAAAGCCAATATAAAGCCTACGGCCATGATGGATATATCGGATGGCCTGAGTTCCGAACTGATGCACATCTGCACTCAAAGTCAGGTGGGTTGCAGAGTCTTTGAGGAGAACCTTCCCATTGATTACCAAACGGCACTGATGGCGGAAGAGTTCAACTTAAACGTTACCACTTGTGCCATGAACGGGGGTGAAGATTATGAGTTGCTTTTCACGGTTCCCATTGGGGATCACGAAAAGATTGTCCAACTTGAAGATGTCCGTCTCATCGGGCATATCACCGAATCCAAACTGGGAAAGGTCTTGGTGACGCGTGATCATCAGGAAATGGAAATTTTGGCTCAAGGTTGGAATCATCTGAATGATAAGAAATAGACAGCAAGAGAAAAAGAGATAAAGAGGTAGGAGAACTCACAAAGCCATTCACTTTGTGAGTTCTTTTCATTTTAAACCTTAATAGGGAGTGGTTGGAAAAACTCCTTTTACAAAATTCTCATAGAACATCTCTCCTCATAGCGAATATTTTCCTAATTTTAGGAAGCAAACGACCGACCCATGAACTAAAAAGATTCAATCAATGGATATCACGACAATAAAGGACAAGGTATTGAAGGGAGAAACAATCAGCAAGGAAACCGCATTAGAGCTGGGAACTGCAGCGGATAAAGACTTACTGTATGATGCCGCAGAAGAGATAACACGCAAGCGGGCTTCCAACCACTTTGATTTATGCTCCATACAGAATGCCAAATCAGGATTATGCAGTGAAAACTGCAAATGGTGTGCTCAATCGGCTTACAGCTCTGCTCAAGTCGATGTTTATGACTTGATATCCGGGGAAGAGAGTCTGAAAGTGGCACAAGACAATGAAAGAAGGGGCATTCATCGGTTTTCATTGGTGACCAGTGGCAGGAAACCCTCACCCAAGGAGCTGGAGAGATTGTGTGAAAGTTATCGCTACTTACGGCAGAACACTTCCCTTAACCTATGTGCTTCGTTGGGATTATTAAACCAAGAGGAGCTTCGCAAACTCCGTCAAGCCGGGGTGAGCCGTTATCATTGTAATCTGGAGACGGCTCCTTCTTACTTCAAGGAGCTTTGCACCACCCATACGCAAGAGGAAAAGATAGAGACATTAAAGGCTGCACGAGAGGTGGGCATGAGCATTTGTTGCGGGGGCATCATCGGTATGGGTGAGTCGCTTGAGCAACGAATAGAGCTTGCTCTGTCATTGCAATCCCTAAACATAACATCCATTCCTTTAAACCTACTGCATCCCATTCCGGGAACGGAGTTGGAACACACTCCCCTATTGAGCGACGAAGAGATTTTAACCACCATAGCCCTATTCCGATTCATCAATCCCACTGCATTTTTAAGACTGGCCGGTGGCAGGAAGCGTCTATCCAAAGAGGTGCTGAAAAAAGCACTGCAAATTGGCATCAATGCTGCCATTGCCGGCGATTTACTCACCACCATCGGTTCTACCGTAGAGGAAGACAGGAATATCATCAAGGAGTGTGGCTATGAATTGAATGAACGGCAACCACACGCAATGGATCGATGATATGGAAAAGAAGGATCAAATCATCGACTCCATCCGTCAAGCCTTGAAAGAGCATGGCGACCCGAAAGCCCGGGCTTCTTCCGCCCGCTTTTTCAAAGCGGATGAATCACCTAAGGTCTATGGCGTAAGAGTCTCGGAAGTCAGGAAAATAGCTAAAAAGGGACTGAAGCAACTCAAGCCGATTGCAAAGCAAGAGTTATTTGAAATCTGTGAAGAGCTTTGGAAAACCGGATATCTTGAAGAGGCTTTCATTGCCTGTTTTTGGGCGGAATCCCAACAGACACAATATGAGCCTGCCGATTTCCTGATCTTTGAACGGTGGGTTCAGAACCATCTCTCCAACTGGGCCGACTGTGATACGCTGTGTAATCATACCATCGGCAGTTTTCTGATGAAATATCCTCAATATCTGGAGGAGTTGAAGAGGTGGACTACCTCAACCAACCGATGGGTGAAACGGGCTGCGGCGGTTAGCCTGATTATTCCTGCACGGAAAGGATTATTTTTGGAGACCATCTTTGACATTGCCGACAGGTTGTTGCTCGATGAAGACGACTTGGTACAAAAGGGGTATGGCTGGATGCTTAAATCGGCAAGCGAGGCTCATCAAGAGAAGGTTTTTCAATATGTAATGAAACACAAGGCCCTGATGCCCCGCACGGCGTTACGTTATGCCATTGAGAAGATGCCGCCTGAGTTGAAGGCGAAAGCCATGAAGAAATGAAATCCATCATTCAACAGAGTAAAGAAAGAGAATTATGAGTCTGTCTGTCATAGAAATAATACAAAAACGAAAGTCTGTCCGTAGTTTTACCGGTAAATCCCTCAATGAGGAGTTGATTCACAATATCAAACGTTACATCAATCAGCTATCCGCCCCTTTTGGAGCCAAAGCCAGAGTGGAATTCATCAGCACGGACACAGGAGAACAATCGGTAAAGTTGGGAACCTACGGAGTGATTCGCGGAGCCCGTCATTTCTTGGCACTCCTCATTGAAGAAGGGCCGATGGCTGAGGTGGGTGCCGGCTATCTCTTTGAAGAGCTTATCCTATATTGCACGCAATTAGGACTGGGTACCTGTTGGCTGGGTGCTTCATTCAAAGCCGGGGATTTCTTAGCTCAAATCGATTTAAGAAATAACGAGAAGTTAGTCATCATTTCCCCCGTAGGGTATTCCAAGGAGAAAAGGACCAGGATAGACTCCTTGATGCGAATGGGAGCCGGAAGTGATCGGAGGAAGCCGTTTGGATCCCTCTTTTTCAAGGATTCATTCACTGTGCCTTTGACTCCGGAGGATGCCGGCAGATACAGAGTTCCCCTCGAGATGGTTCGGTTCGCACCTTCAGGAAGCAATAAACAGCCTTGGCGAATCGTGAAAGAGCAACAGGCTTTTCATTTTTATCATCAAGTCAGTCGCTTCTCCTTGAACGACATAGGTATTGCCCTTTGTCATTTTGAGCTGACCTGTAACGAATTACACCTCAATGGAAGATTCACCTTTCAAGAAAACGTACCGCAGACCCGGGGATTGGAGTATGTCCTTTCTTGGATGAGCGAATGCTAAATAATCATTATATGGAAGATAGTTTAAAGACATTCCTCTTTCTGGACGACGACACCCCTCAAAATCGTCCCTTCCCAACTGACCTGAAAGCCAGGCTTTCCCAACGCTTGCAAATGGATGACATCCACGAAATAACTTATTGGACACAAAACAACGAACAAGGCAGAGAAGAGCTATACCAACTTCTCTTTGAGGAAGATCAAAGAATTGCAAACAATGCCCTGTGGGCAATGACCTATTTTTCCTGGAATGAGAATCAATGGCTCCATCAAAAGCAAGATGAATTGATCGATGAAGTCCTCATCAGCAAAGACACCACCCGAACCCGCCTCCTGCTCTCCCTACTCCACCGACAACCTCCAGTCAATCCTCCTCGTGTGGATTTTCTGGATTACTGTCTATCCAAATGCAGTACGCTCAACGCTCCACCGGGAACTATCTCCTTATGCTTGAAGCTGGCTTACGAAATGTGCAGTACCATTCCCGAACTCTTGCAGGAGTTTACGGCCATCCTTGACTATATGGATGCCATAGACTTATCTCCGTCCATACGGGCTACTCGAAAGAACATATACAAAGCCATAAAGAAGGGAAATAAATCGGTATAAGTTCATTTTTCCCAGGTCTGGGATCGACCGCCCTTCGGTCTGGGTTATAACCTCGGTCGGTCAGGGAGAGAGGGAGGTTCTCTCCCTGACCGACTTATTTCTCTTGATACATTTTTAGGAGCAATTTATATTTTTTGATTTTTGGGTTTGCAAACCCAACCTATATGTTCCTTTTTTCTCTTGATAGAAAAAAGGAACCGAAAAAAGATCAAGTCTGTTCCTACGAGGCGGAAAAAGAGAGCAACAAGCTAAAGCGTGAAAACTCGCTACGCTCAGACAGTTCAAGCTTCTTTCTTCCTTTTTTCTCTTGATAGAAAAAAGAGAAGCGAAAAAAGATCAAGTCTGTTCCTGCGAGGCGGAAAAAGAGAGCAACAAGCTAAAGCGTGAAAACTCGCTGCGCTCAGACAGTTCACGCTTCTTTACGCTTGTTACTCCCTTTTTCTTATTCGCCTCTCCGGAAAGGACATTTTTGTTCTCGGAGTGTCTTATCGGTCATTTAGAGTTTTTAATTTTACAGACTTCTTGTTTAGAATAATGAATTAGATACTTTGCCTATTTTTATTGCTTATGTCTCTTTTTAGAAGGATAGAAAAGTATTTTATTTTATAGTTTCTTTAATTCTATTTAGCATGATAAGAATAGAGATAGTTAATCTTTAGATTAAGATTTCAAGGGTCGTTTTATTAAAGCAGAAACCAATACTACTAAAAAATAACCTTGTAAATTGTGCTATCTTGGAAAAGCCGTTAAAGAGTGAAGGAGTCAAGAGTGAAAAGAAGGCCAAACTGTTTGAGCGAAGCGAGTTTTTGGCCTTCCACTCTTGACGACTGAACGATAGGCTTTTCCAAGCCAAGCACTTGATCTTTTTGGTATACCTTTTTCCATCAAGGGAAAAAGGTAGTAATTTTTAATACGTCAAGCCCAATTGCCAAAGAGGAATAATATTTAAAAATCCGTATTCAATATCGTCTTTTACAATATATCCGTTTTTAACATTTTCAATCTGCTTTTGTCCTTTATTCTTACCTCCGACTTCAAATGTTTTATCATCAATTATGAAATCAGCGACAGGGGATGCAAATACATCATGCTTCACTCGCATTTGATTTAAGAAGAACGTTTCTCGAATATTGCCAATGTTCGAAGTATCATCAGCAAGGTTATAAATCAAATTAGTATTATCCAAATATATTTTATCCACCTTACCCAGTCCTCTTATACCACCTGTATTATCTCTTAGTTGAGCTATCATACCTGCTTCCTCAATATAAAGGCAATAGTCTGAAATGTTGTTACGACTGGCTGATAGCATTTCTGCTATTTTAGTCATATTAGGTTTAAATGGTGCGCTCTTAGAGATTATAGCAAGCAACTGTTTTAGTTTTCTACCCGTTGCCACATTCATATCAGCATACATAGGAATGTCATTTTCCAGTGTTTGATTAATTATCTGTCTCAGACGAATATCAAAATCCTCTTCCAATGCAAAAGGATAATATCCCTTTTTTAGATAATCTGCAAAAAGTGGTAATGGACGTTCTAAAGCTGAAATCTCCACTTTATGTTGTAATATATCTTCTAATGAATATATATTTGCAGAGATATTGTGAAACAACTTCAAATATTCGCGGAAAGATAAGCCTTGCATATTGTACATAACCGCTCTACGGCTTAAGTCGGAAGCTCCTTTTTTGATATCCAAAACTGACGATCCTGTGAATACTACGTTAAGGTCTTTATGATAATCATAAATTAGTTTTAGTTCTTTTGCCCAATCTTTATATTTATGAATTTCATCAATAAAGAGATATTTACCTCCATATTTCACAAAAGTATCTGCTAGTTCTGTAATCCTGTTATCAACAAAATAAAAATCTTCAGCTGTTACATAAAGTGTTTCTGTAGGATTCAGATTTTGTTGGATATATTGTAATACCAAGGTCGTTTTACCTACACCACGAGGGCCAATAAGGCCAATCATCCGACTTTGCCAGTTAATTTCATCATGCATATAACGAAAGAAACTTGTATCTACTTCTTTTATGAGTCTGTTAGAATACTCAAATAACTTTTCCATATCATCTGTTTTTACAAATATAATACATATGCACTACAATAGTGCAGAATTATGCACTTTTTGCACTATCATAGTGCTTTTTCTCGATTTAAAAAGAAAAACTGAAAAAAGACTCCTTCATTGTAACTTTTCTAAATCGTTTTTTGGTTTGCCAACCAATCTTAAATGTTCCTTTTTTCTCTTGATAGAAAAAAGGAACCGAAAAAAGATCAAGTCTGTTCCTGCGAGGCGGAAAAAGAGAGCAACAAGCTAAAGCGTGAAAACTCGCTACGCTCAGACAGTTCACGCTTCTTCACGCTTGTTACTCCCTTTTTCTTATTCGCCTCTCCGGAAAGGACATTTTTATTCTCGGAGTGTCCTACTGGTCAT
>FZPS01000062.1_pt1513 | contig 10617 bp, 12 predicted proteins | sample 1817821 | NCBI WGS metagenome assembly FZPS01 (sample SAMEA104158645, study PRJEB21678) | metagenome | place: Germany | collected 2015-04-21 | reverse complement strand
TACACTTCTTAACCAAGAACTATAATCTTTAACCCAGCCCAGTGAAAAAAACGCATATAATAGCCAGATTGTCATAAATATAAACGAATAACTATTCTCTCTTACCAACTTTAATTGAAACGTCCTGTTTTTAATAAGCATCTCTAATACTATAAAGATAGTTATAAATATAATAAGTCCCCTGAAAATTGACAACTGAAAGAATCCAAGATCCAGAGAAATTGTACTTGCTCCAATTAAAGATGTCAATACACATAAATAAGTAAGCCTTTTAATCATAATTCTTAATTTTCTCCGTTACGTAATAAGTCTTTATATAAATCTGTCAATCTGTTTGCAATTGCTGAAGGTGAAAACTGTTTACGCGCTTCTTCTGAAATTAACTCTCTGTTGTAGCTATTAGCGTTATAATACATATATTTCATTGCTTCAACCAATGCATCTATATCATCAACAGGAATAATAATTCCATTTCTATCATTAACGAAGCCTTCCGGTCCTCCACATTTAGTAGCTATAACCGGTATTCCCGAAGCCAGGGCTTCAATATAAACTACACCAAAGGTTTCGGCTTGTGATGCCAGGACAAAACAATCACTTTCTTTTAGGTATTTAGAAATATCCTCCCTGGATTGTAATCCCATTAATCTAACCTTATCACTAACGTTATGCTTTCTAATTAGGTTTTCTAGACTAGCCCTTTCCGGTCCTTCTCCAAATATAGTAAGCGTAACTCTTTCGTTATCCTTAAAAGCATTTCCAAACGCTTCTATAGTTAAATCCATTCTCTTCCTAACTATCAATCCACCAACCGAAACAAACCTAAAGATATTATCCTTTTTTATCGGCGAAATAGAGAATAAATCAGTATCTACTATATTTGGAATATAGATAGCGTTTCTATTAAATCTTTTGTTAATAACGTTTTTTAGTGCCGGGCTCACTGTTATTAAAATATCTACATTATCATAAGCTTGTTTTGCCGTTTCAAAAAGCCTTCTATCTATTTCTGGCTTCATCATGGTAGAAAGATGCTCTGTCATTACAAAAGGAATATCAGTTTTTTCTTTTAGTTTTGAAGCTATATACCCAATACCGGCAAAATGAGCATGCATAACGTCAGGTTTTCCCTGTTCTTTTGAGATTACTTTATATAATATGTTTAATCCTAACATGCTCATTTTTCTCAGTATTCCTTTAGGTATTCTCCCGCCCGGTAAATTTATTGCATAAACTTTAACTCCTTCAATTGTTTTCTTTTCAATGCCCCACTTTCTCCATCTCCGAATGGACCTGACATCAACAGCTGCATATACTACTTTATGTCCGGCTGCTGCCAGCGCCTTTGCTTGGTCAAATTCAAAAATGCCATTCATCTTGTATTTTTTAGTTGGGTAACCACGTGCTATCATTAAGATATACATTATGAGTATTCACTTCCTAGTGATAGCTTATAAACTCCAAAATAGGAATCGGATATTTCACTCCAGTCAAATTTCTCACACAACTTTATGCAATTCTTTGATTGTGCTTCGTACTGATTTACAATGCTTACTATTCTATCTACGATTTCTTCGGCATCAAAACAATTCACACTATATCCTACAGTTCCATCTTCAAATTGCCCATCGAAGCCCTGACCCCTAGTATAAATAACAGGTAATCCCTGGCTCATTGCTTCCGGATACACTAGGCCGAATGTTTCAGTAATTGACGGCATTACGAATATGTCATTCTCTCTGTATATTCTAACAAGCTCTTCTTTAGGTTTATATGGTATATACCTGATAAATTCATGAGCCTTGATCTCGCCGTATATATTCTTGTCTTGTATATTCCCAACTAAAGTATAGCTGATTATATAATCTTTTCGTTGCAATAATTTTATTGCTTTTATCGTCGTGAGTATGTTTTTGTTTTTATTAATTGAACCTACATATAATAATTTGACATTATTTTTTTCTGGAGCTTTCTTCACAGTTCCAATATTTTTAAACCAAAAATCGTCTATTCCATTCGGTATGATTGATGTTTTTTTATAAATGTCCTCTCTTATTGATTGTGGGACATATCTTTCTATCGTGGTATCTCTATACACTTTCGATAAAAATACCACCGCGTTTGCTTCTTCCAAGATCTTAATCCCTGTTCTTCTTAAATGAGGCATTCTATCAAAAAAAACATTAACATCCGTGTTCCTAACTGCAACTATATATGGAACTCCATAATTCTGTTTAAGCTTCATTGCGATATAACCATTTGAAAACAAGGAGTGAGCATGGATTATTGAATAGTTTTTAATATCATACTTTTTGATAATGTCTTTATAGATTTTATAATGCTTTAGATGGAATATGTACCTATCATATTTGCCGTGGTTTCTGCTAATCGTAGTATATTTTCCATAATCAAATTCATCTTTTATAGCTGAAAATGTAGCTGGCACATATACATCAATGTCTAATCCATTTTGGATTTGTTTATCATATAAGTTTTTATAAAACTTACCTGGCAAGTAATACGAATTAATATGAAGTATTCTCATAATAGCAAACCTCTCAATTTATATAAACTATGATTGTGTCACATACCCAATTTATATCATCCTCACTCATATAAGGATGCATCGGCAGTGAAAGTACAATATCACAAAGCTCATTAGTCACCTTAAAAAGATTTTCATTAAGCTCAATATCCATAAAAGCTTCCTGCTTATGCATAGGCTTCGGATAATAAATCATACTTGGAATACCTTGCTCTTTTAGTTTCGCTTTCAATCCATCGCGCTGTTCTTTGTTGTTTAGCTTTATGGTATACTGCGCAAAACTGGAATGGAAACCTTCCGGTATTAATGGTACTTCTACAATTCCAACAAGCTTTTCATTATATAGCTTGTACACCCTGTTTACATCATCAAGTTCATGTTCAATCAAAGCTGTCAGCTTTATGTTCAAAACCGCTGCCTGGATTGCATCAAGCCTGGAATTAACCCCAATCCTTATATTATAATACTTGTTGCTTCCCTTACCATGTACCTTAAGAGATTCTATAAGCTCGGCCAAGCTGTCATCGTTGGTAAATATTGCACCTCCGTCTCCATAGCATCCCAGCGGTTTAGCCGGAAAGAATGAAGTTGCTGCAGCATCTCCGAAACTGCAAGCCTTTTTTCCATTAATACTTCCTCCAAAACCCTGGGCTCCATCCTCCAATATAAGAAGGCCATATTTCTTTGCGATTCTTTCTATTTCGATATGGTCTGCAGGAAGGCCGAATAGGTCAACCGGGATTATTACTTTAGGTGTTAGTCTCCCGTCTTTCAATGTTCTCTTAATAGTTTCTTCCAGCTTTGCAGTATCAATGTTATATGTATCTCTGTCCACATCTACAAATACAGGAGTAGCGCCTCTCAATGCAACAACTTCGCCGGTTGCAAAGAAGGTAAAGTCGGGCACAAAAACCGCATCTCCTTCTTTTATATCCCATGCCATCAACGCCAACAACATTGCATCGGTACCATTGGCACATGTAATACAATGTTTCACGCCTACATATTCCGCAAGCCTTTCCTCTAGCTTTGTTACTTCCGTACCCCCAATGAAACATGCATTATCCAATACTCTCTGTATTGCTTCGTCTATTTCCTTCTTGTATCTTTGATACTGAGCTTTTAGACCTTTAAATTCCATAGTTTCTATCCCTCCAATGTTTAGACTACTTTGTTATCTCCTCCAGTTTACCTTTTTTTGAACTATACTGTCTCCCGCACTCTCTACAATTTAATCCGTCTCTAAGTGGTATACCGCATTCACAGACCCATCCTATCTGCTTAGCAGGGACTCCCGCTACTAATGCATAATCCGGAACATCCTTTGTTACAACAGCTCCGGATGCTACCATAGCCCACTTGCCAATTGTATTTCCGCATATAATCGTAGCATTTGCGCCTATTGACGCGCCGTATTTAACAAGTGTCCTTTTATATGCAGCACTTCCTTTCGGGTACTTGCTCCTTGGTGTCAAGTCATTAGTAAAAACGCAGGAAGGGCCGCAGAAAACATAATCCTCCAGTTCTACGCCTTCATATACCGAAACATTATTCTGTATTTTCACTCCATTGCCTATCTTTACATTGTTCGAAATATTCACATTCTGACCTAGCGAGCATTTTTTTCCAATTCTTGCCCCTTTTTGGATATGACAAAAGTACCATATTTTTGTCCCCTCTCCAATGACCACGTCGTCATCTACATAACTGCTTTCATGCACAAAGTAATCCGGCATTGCTTATCGCCCCCGTCCATCTTTGTTAATCAGCCTTTGTACCTTTTCCAGCACTTTTATGACTTCATGCCCGGTTTTGCCATTCGAGATTTTTATATCTTTGTCAAGGTTTTCGATGAAATATTTAAGCTCTTCTTCCAAAGGCATTGCTCTTTCATAAGCAATTATTTCATCATCCTGTCTTGCTATTACCGGCTTACCGTTTACCCAATCAACCCGTTTATTATAATAAATGACGTTCTTTTCTTCAGAAGTATCATCAAAGGATATCATCCCTTTGCTACCTACTACAACCAGCCTTTGCTCTTTAAAAGGATGCAGCCAGGATACAAATATATGGGCATGCACATTGCCTGGATATGTAAACTGTACCATTGTGATATCATAAATGTTATCCTGAAGAAACTTTGCTCCCTTTGCTTCTATATGCGTAGCATGATGTCCAATTAAATAGTCCAGAACAGATATATCATGGGGCGCAAAGGACCAGAACACATCCTCTTCAGTCCTTACTGTACCAAGGTTCAACCTGGTTGAATATAGATAATATAGCTTGCCTATTCTGCCGCTGTCAATAATCTCTTTAATTTTCCTTATAGCTGGATGAAATAGCAAAAGATGACCTACCATAAGCTTGGCATTAGTTCGTTCTGCAATCTCAATCAGTTCCAGTGAAAACTTAGACGAAAGAGCCATTGGTTTTTCTATAAGTACGTTTAATCCCCGTTCAAGTAATTGTTTGCCTATCGGGTAATGGAACTCGGCAGGCGTAGCCAATATATAGCCGTCAAAGCCATGCCCTATTGCATCATCCAGGCCGATGAAACCCTGTACCGGATATTGTGATAGCAATTCGTTGAGCCTTTGTTGATTGGTTTCTACTATTCCTGCCAGGTTACCCATTTGGTGGAGAGTTCTGATATGGTTTTGACCCCAGCGTCCTCCCCCTATTACGCATATTTTCTTGTCCATGGTTTCTCCTTCTTTGTAAGCTGTATCATTATTGTACATTACAGCAATTCAATATTGTCTCTATTCTTAACATTCTTCATTGCGTTTTTTGTATCAAATATTACTCTCGAGTTCTGTTGTACAAATTCATAGTCAACTTTAGTATGGGCAGTTGCTATTACTACTAAATCAGCATTTTCCAAGAGTTCCTTCGTTAACTTCGGCTCGCCCTTTTTTAACTTTCCACGGTATTTATATTCAGGTATGTATGGGTCATAATAAACTACTTCCGCCCCTTCCTTTTCAAACTGTTCAATAACTTTTATAGCAGGGCTTTCCCTGTAATCATCTATATCTTGTTTATAAGCAACACCAAGCACTAAGACTTTAGAACCGTTAACCGCCTTCTTATACCTGTTTAAAATCTTGCTTGCTCTCTCTACGCAGTATTCCGGCATACGGTCATTAATCATCATGGAAGCTTCAATCATCGAGGTATGGAAACCGTACTCCCTGGCCTTCCATGACAAATAGTATGGGTCAAGGGGGATGCAGTGTCCTCCCAGCCCCGGACCTGGATAGAATGCCTGGAAACCGTAAGGTTTTGTTTTTGCTGCTTCTATAACTTCCCAGACATTGATGCCCATTTTGTTGCAAAGCATTGCAAGCTCGTTAATCAATCCAATATTTATATTCCTATAGGTATTCTCCAAAATCTTTTCCATTTCAGCGACCACAGGCGAAGATACCCGGTGAACAGGCGCTTTTAAGATGCTTTCGTATAACGCCGCTGCTACCTCGGTACATTCTGGAGTAATACCACCCACTACCTTAGGCGTGTTTTTCGTCTTGTAGATCAAATTGCCAGGGTCAACACGTTCCGGCGAAAATGCAAGATAGAAATCTTCGCCACATCTTAGTCCAGACGATTCAAAAATTGGTTTAAGCAGTTCTTCAGTTGTCCCTGGATACGTAGTGGATTCCAACACAATTAACATGTGTCTATGCATATGCGGTACTATATTTTCAGCTGATGTTTTTACATAACTAATATCCGGCTGCTGGTGTTCATCAAGAGGCGTTGGCACACAGATGCAAACGCAATCAGCTTTTGCCACTTGTGCAAAATCTGTTGTTGCAGTTAGTAAGCCTTTTTTTACAAGCTCTTCAAGGTCTTCATTTACAACGTCTCCGACGTAGTTTTTCCCGGCATTCACCATATTTACTTTTGGTTCTTGCACATCAAAGCCTATGGTCCTAAAGCCGGCTTTTGCTTTTTCCACAGCAAGGGGAAGTCCGACATACCCAAGGCCTATTACTCCCAGTACGGCTGTTTTGTTTAATAGTTTTTCTTTAATGCTGTTCATAGTTTTTGCCCCCGTTTTTAATTGCCTCATATATACGTTCTGCTGCATGGCCATCTCCAAATAACTGCGGTTGTGGGTCTTGTATGCACTTAAGTTCTCTAGACGCAGTCTCTATAATTCTATCAACATTAATCGGGCATAATACGTTCCAGCCATTTTCCAACGTTTCAACCCATTCTGTTTGGTCTCTTAGAGTTGTGCAAGGAGTTTTTAAAAAATATGCTTCTTTTTGAAGCCCGCCTGAATCGGTAATCACCATATAAGCATTTGTTGTTAGGTAGAGCATCAATAGATAACCCACAGGGTCGATAACAGTTAAATTATTGAATTTAAGTCCCAAACCATTTATTTGTTTTCGAGTTCTAGGATGAAGCGGCATAAGTACTGGCTTATCCATGTTTTCAAAAGCTGTAAATATATCGCATAATTTGCCCAGATCGTCAGTATTCTCTGCCCTGTGTATTGTTGCAAGATAGTATTCTTTTTCTTTAAAGTCAAATATCTTGCCTTTTTCATCTTTTAATTCATTAAGCATTGTTCTGCCAGCAAAACGCTGTATCGAAATATTTATATTATTAAGTACAGCATCATACATTATATCACCCGTGTTGATAACGCCTGAGGTAATTCCTTCCTTTGCAAGGTTATTAACCGCTGTTTGTGTAGGGCATAATAGCAAGTCAGAAATATGATCAGTTAAAATCCTGTTCTGCTCTTCCGGCATAAGCTTATTATAGCATCGAAGTCCCGCCTCCACATGAAAGACAGGAATATGTAGTTTACTCGCAGCTAATGCTCCCGCTAAAGTAGAGTTAGTATCACCATAAACAAGTACCCCATCAGGTTTTACATACAGCAAAAGTTCTTCTATTCTTTCCAGCATTCGTCCCGTTTGCATCCCATGCTTCCCTGAACCAACGTCCAAGTTATAGTCAGGCCTCGGGATGTCGAGTTCTTCGAAAAATATGTCAGACATATTTGCATCGTAGTGCTGTCCAGTATGTACTAATATTTCTTCATTTTCTTCCCTGAATATTTTTGAAAATGGTGCAGCTTTAATAAATTGAGGGCGTGCACCTACTATTGTCACTAATTTCATATTCATTACCCTTTCTATTAAATAGCTATTAAGTTTTGTCTACAATAGCTCTAATTACTTAAGTGATTTGATGTACTTTATAAAAAGCCCTATATACTCTATATAATCTAAATATGTTATTCTAGTAGACTGATAAGTTTATCAGTCAATAATTTATAATCATAATTCTGAGCAGCACATCTAGCGTTATCGCACATTTTATTATAATCAGTGGCATGCATTCTGGAAATATTAATTATTGCATTGCCAATACTTTCACTGCTTTGATCCCTTAATGATATGCCAGCATTGTATTTTTTTATAATATCATATCCCATAGTTATTGTACTCAGTATCGGTCTTCCAGCAGCAAGATATTCGAAAACCTTATTCTGGCTGCCACCATATTTCCAGATATCATGGTAAGAATAATTAACGATATTCAAGTTAGATTTACTGACTATGTATGGAATGTACTTTTTATCGACCCTTCCTTTAAAAATAACATTCCTAATATTCTCACACCTGCATTTGTTTTCCAAGGGGTTTTTTTCATCTCCGTCTCCATATATCAAAAATCTAATATTATTAATATACCTTTCCTGTATATACCTAGCCGTATTTATTATTAACTCAAGGTTATTAGCTTTTCTTATAGATCCTGTATAAACAACTTTAAATATTTCCTTATTACTTAAATCCGCATCCTCCAAAACGTAATGCTCTCTATTGTAATCAAATATTTCTAAATCAACTCCGTTATTTATATGGTATACTTTGTTAAGATCTATAGGGCCTCCATGCTGCTTGTCCCAACCCTTTTCAATAATATAGTCCTTACCGCCTTCCATTGTGAAAATAATTTTGTCAGCATTTTTGTAAATCCATTTTTCTCCCGCATATAGCAGTTTTAGTAATGGATTACTCTTTTTCAGTACATCATATGCTACTAAACTCTCCGGCCATAAGTCACGGACTTCGCAGATGCATGGTACATCAAATCTTTTTGCTATTTTGATTCCTGCTACTAAGGTAAGTGGGTGAACACTTGAAGCTAGGATTACATCCGGCTTTTTATGCTCCTTTGCAAAATCTATAGCTACAGGAAAGAGGTCTTTGTAAAAAGAGATTATATTATTTATGCGTTTTATTCCATTTCCTTTATAGTTCGGTGTCTGCACGAAAAGGAAAGCGATACCATCCACATTATCCACTAAATATCTTTGCCGATTGGTATCAATGCTGTTGTTAGTATTATGAATGGTAGAAGCACAAAAGACTGTAGGAACATATCCTTTTTTTATTAAATTCTTAGCAAAATAATAATGCCTACCAGCTCTATTTATATACATGTTTGTAGCATAATGATTCAATATCCAAATATTTTTTCTCATGCTTTATAGTCTCCTAGCTGGGATTCCAATATATGTGCCTGGCTCTATAATATCTCTAATCACCACTGCACCTGCACCTATTACACAGCCGCTTGTAATATTCACGTTATTGCTAACTTTGCTCCCAATCCCCAACCATGAGCCCTTTCCAATTTTTACCGAGCCTGCTATGTTAGCACCCGGTGATATATGAACATAATCTTCTATTTCATTATCATGGTCTATGGTAACTCCTGTATTGATAATGCATCCCTTGCCTATCCTAGTACAGCAGTTTATAACTGCCCCTGCCATTACCACGGTGCCCTTTCCTATTTCAACCCGTTCTCCAATAACAGCCGTGGGATGAATTAGCACCGGTATTCTTGCGCCATCAGCTTCGAGGCTTTCCTGGATTCTTTCTCTAGTCATATTGTTACCGATACCAACGAATATTTCATAACCTTTAATGTACTTGAAAACATCGGTTGCTCTACCAATCACTTCTATACCCATGGGTGATATTATGCTCTCATCGTTGTCCAGAAAAGCAATATGATTCCACTTGTTCATTTTTAATGCGATATCTGCAACAACCTTTCCATGACCGCTGGCTCCTATTATTAATAATCCATCTTTCATGCCCCAACACTATCCTTTACTGTACCTTTAAACGGTTCCATTGTTGCTGCTTTGTCTGAATTAATACCTTCCCTTTTTAATGCCTTTATAATTGTAAGAATTAATATCCTTAAATCTTCGATGAAGTTCACATTGTCCACGTACTCAACATCCAAATTGAATTTTTCCTCCCAGCTGAGTGAGTTTCTCCCGCTAACCTGTGCAAGGCCGGATAATCCTGGCCTCATTCCATGACGACGTTTCTGATAGTCATTATAAAGAGGCAAATATTGAACAAGCAGCGGTCGAGGCCCGATAAAGCTCATATCGCCTTTTAGAATGTTAAAAAGTTCAGGCAACTCATCCAAAGACGTTGACCTTAAGAACTTTCCAAATCTCGTTAACCTTACACTGTCCGGTAACAGCTCTCCATTCTCATCCCTTTCATCCGTCATAGTCCTGAATTTATAGAGAGTAAATATCTTCTCGTTAAGGCCTGGTCTTTGCTGTTTGAATATCACCGGGCTGCCTAAATTTATCTTCACCAATAAAGCTACTATCAGGAATACCGGTGATAGTACAATGATTGCACATAAGGCCAGAACAAAGTCCATCGGCCTCTTAAAATATCTTCTATATATACCACCTTTGATCTTTGGCTTAGCAGGCGTTTTAGTTCTCGCTTTGACCTCCGTTTGCATCTCTATCTCCACAACCCCTTGATAATACTGCATACCCTGTCTAAATCCTCATTGGTCATTTTAGTATCGCTAGGCAGGCACACGCCGTTTTCGAATATCTTCTCAGATACATCCCCGCCGATATAATCATATTCCTTATAGAAAGGCTGTATGTGCATCGGTTTCCATACAGGCCTTGATTCTATGTTTTCTCTCTCTAATGCTTCAATAATATCCAGCGGTCTTACCCTGCTGGCAAGTGTAAT
>FZPS01000085.1_pt371 | contig 10619 bp, 9 predicted proteins | sample 1817821 | NCBI WGS metagenome assembly FZPS01 (sample SAMEA104158645, study PRJEB21678) | metagenome | place: Germany | collected 2015-04-21 | reverse complement strand
GGTTGAACCATAAAAATGATGCTCTCTGACCCGGGCTTCCTGAAAGGCCTGCAGCACCCGCTCGCTGTTTATGTAGGCGTTGTCTTCGAATACTCTAAACTGCGGAGCAATGATCTTTTCGATATCTGTTACAGTATTTATGGCATCCCGCAATGATGACGGCCTCTCTTTCCATCTCTTATAGCTACCCTTCATATTATACACATGCCTGGCAATAGACTACAATTCGTTAAGCACGTAGAGCAGGCCATCCGGGCTGATGCCCAAGCTGTGCTGTTGCCCCGGTCACATCAACAAGGGTCGGCTGTCAGCCTTTGAGTTCCGATAACTCCGGCAGATCGATGTCCTCGATAGTAGTCAGGTCCTTGCGGGTCAAACGGCTTTTGTCTATGATGCGCAGAGCCTGGCGGCGAATGGATTTTTCAGTTAAATTGCGCACAAAGCGCGCATTGCCGCTGTGAGGATGCCTGTGGATGCAAAACTCGTTTAGCAGGTGTTTCAGCTTCCAGCGGGCTGCATTGCTCAACACATAATCCCTTTCCGAGTATAAGTGCAGGGCGATTTGAAAAAGCTCTTCACAACTGTAGTCATTAAACTGTATGTGTATGGGGAATCTCGATCTCAAACCCGGGTTGGAACGCATGAAATGGTCCATTTCATTGCAGTACCCGGCCAGCACTACCACCAGATTATCGCGGTTATCCTCCATCTGTTTCACTATAGTGGCAATGGCCTCTTTGCCGAAATCCTTTTCCCCACCCTGGGCCAGGGTATAAGCCTCATCAACAAATAGAATGCCCCCTAAGGCCTTCTGTATGGCCTCCTTGGCCTTCTGCGCGGTATGACCGATATACTCCCCTACCAGGTCGGCTCTTTCCACCTCAACCAGATGCCCTTTGTCGAGCAGTCCGATATCCTTGAAAATCTTCCCCAATATGCGCGCTACTGTGGTCTTACCGGTACCCGGATTGCCTTTGAATATCATATGCAGGGACACTGGCTGTGATTTGAGATTCTGTTCGGAACGCATGACCTGAATCAAACTGAATGCAGTAATCTCGGCCAGCATCCTTTTTACCTCGGTCAGTCCGATCAGTTTGTCCAGTTCTTTGAAAGATGGGCGGTCAAACAGTCCCGGGGAAAAACTGCTGTAGGCCTGATGATGCACTACCTCGGTATGGTTAAATTTTTTTGATATCTGCAATAGTATCACTACTCCTATCTGTTGTACACATATCATATGACACACAGACAAAAGTGGTGCTACCATGCAGAAAGATTGATAATTTGAGCAAATATGGCCGGCAGCCGGGATGACATTATTGTCATGAGCAGGTTGGGAGGCTCTTGCCCCGCAGATTGTAACGTGCTTTCGGCCGTGGGCCGGCAGGTTTGTTCAGGTCAACCTCGAATTAAGCTTACCCCAACAGGGAGTTGGTGCACACCATCCAGGTTAACCTTAAGACATCGATATTTGAAGCCTATCGCAGCAGGAATCAGGTTTAAACCTGCTTTTGAACATAGCATGTCATTGATAAACAAGCATATTAAAAAGACCCTGTTCTCAAGCGAACAAGGCCCCAGGGCTTGCCTTTGCCTCTATGCCGGATCACTTGTCATCTTCATTTCTAAAATCGAGATTGAGCATGGCTCCCATCGGACGGATTGGAGCCACGGTAGAAATGGCGTGCTTATAGATCAGCTGCTGCTTGTTGTCCATCTCCACTACCACGGTAAAATTATCGAATCCCTTCACCACACCTTTGATTTGAAAGCCATTCACCAGGTAGACGGTGACCGGGGTCTTATCTTTCCTGACCAGGTTTAAAAAGGTATCTTGCAGGTTGATTTGGCCTTTAGACATTTGTTGCTCCTCCATTCAATGAACTCATATTTATATATTATCTCTTCCTGTAGAGATTTCTACAAGGCCCAATTATGTCCTGCCATCACTGAAGAAATATTTTTCGCCAATTTATCTGTATCTTTATACTCGTCCGGCTTCAGCCAGTTAATGCGCTTGTCGTTCCTGAACCAGGTGAGCTGGCGTTTGGCAAAACGCCGGGTCTCCTTTTTAATCTCCTCTATCATTTTATCTTTGGTGACAAAACCCTCCAGATAATACATGACCTGCTTGTATCCCAAAGCCTGCATGGAGGTATGGCTCAATGTGCAGCCCTGCTCCCTTAAGGCCATAACCTCATCGATCAACCCCTTTGCGATCATGTCATCAACCCGCTTTTCGATGCGTTCATAAAGCTCGCTGCGCTCAATCTCCAAGCCAATCGCCAGCAGATGATATTGGTGGCGGTTCTTGATCTGAAAGCGGGAAAAGGGCTCCCCGGTCAATTCGTAAACCTCCAGGGCCCGCACCAGGCGTTTCTGATCATTGGGGCCGATTACAGCAGCATAATCAGGATCGACCGTTTTAAGCCGCTTATAAGCAAACTCCAGCCCGAAAATCGATATCAACTGGTTCCAATAATCCCGTATGGCCTGGCGTTTGGCCATGGGATAAAACTGGTAATCGTCCACCACGGCTTGATAATACAGGCCGGTACCCCCGGTCAGAACCGGCAGTATGCCCTTCTCATTGAGCTCCTGGATAGTGGTTTTGGCCAGCTGCTGATATTGCGCAACGCTGAACTCTTCCCATGGCTCCACAATATCGAGGAGATGGTGCTTTACCCGGGCCCGCTCCGCCGGGCCGGCCTTGGCCGTGCCAATATCCATGCCCCGGTATACTTGCATGGAGTCGCAGGATAATATCTCGCCGTTAACCCTTTCCGCCAGCTCAACCGCCAGCCTGGTCTTGCCGCTGGCTGTTGGCCCCACAATGGCCAGCAATTTATCCAATTTACAAACCACCTTCGCTGAGCTTAATCGCGCTCGATCTCAATTATCCCGAACTGGACGGGGTTGTTCGCGCTGCCAGCCCTGCGGGTAAAGCCCAGCCGCGAGAATTCAGGGCTATTGGCCCGCTCTTTCATCACTACCCGTTTAGCAGCTACCCGCCTGGCTTCGCCTATGGCCTGTTCGCTCAAAGGCTGGGGGTCGCCCAGCACGCGTATCGGGTTCATGGTTTCACTCTTAAACAACGGCTTTCTGAACATGGGATCAAAGTACACCACATCAAAGGATTTGTCCGGCAGGGCCTGCAAATAGCTCAAATGATCAACGGCCTCAACCTGTATGCGGTGAATGGCCTCATCCAGCCAGTATAGAGGCGAATGATAAAGGCGCATCCCCCATTTGATGGTATAGGCAATGGCCGGTGAGGATTCCAGAGCCACCACCGGTCCCCGGGCAAAATAAGCCAGGACTATGCTGTCGGCCCCCAGCCCCAGGGTACAGTCCAGCACCCGATCACCCGCCTCAATCCGCGCGGCCTCAATCAGCGGATCGGGCTGACCTTTCCTGCGGTAGGCCTGTAGCCGCACTTTTGCCATGCTGGGATGAAAAAACAGCCTGTTCTCCCCGATGTGCAAAACCGGCACCGGCTTCTGCCAGACCAAAATAGCCTCCGCCCGGTACTCTGCTTTTATGCGCTGAAGATTCCTGCCCAGACGGGGCACATACTCAAACCGGCTGTCATCCAGAAACTCCCGGAAAGCCGCATCCGGTTCCGGCTGTGATAGGGTTGTCGTAGCCAAGATTCTCATTGATGACCTCAATCATCTCTTAAACATGCGTTCCATATCCTCTAGAGATATCTTGATCAAGGTAGGACGTCCATGAGGGCAGTATTTGTAATTGGGAGTATCCAGCAAATCCTCAACTATAGCCTTTATTTCCGCCGGTTCTAGCGCCTGACCGGCCTTTACGGCCTGCCGGCAGGCCATGCTTATCAGGGCTTTGCTAGGCCATTGCTCTTTTTCTTCCCCTTGCGGGGCGTCCAGCATCTCTATGATGGTTTCCTCTTCATGCCCGTTTAAGCCAACAGGCACCGCTCTGATTATTACTGTATTATGCCCCAGCAAACCCAGGTCGAAACCCAGGCTGCTAAAAAACTCGCTATGCTCCTGCAGTATCTCCATCTGCAGGGCGGACAGTTCCAAAACTTGCGGAAAAGCCAGCTCCTGACTGGTCCTGCGGTGATCTTTGTCCTGCTTGAGCAAACGGTTGAATAGAATGCGTTCATGAGCCGCATGTTGGTCGATGATGTAGAGCTCCTGGTCCACTTCCGCGATAATGTAAGACTGCAGGAACTGACCGATGATTTTTATATTTCCGGAATCAGCGGTCGGTACGGTAATGGTCGTATCCGTTTTGACTGCCCTGGGCGGCAGGGAAACCCGGGGCTTGTAGTTCTGAAATGAGGGTATGCCGGTAGAAATCCAACCGCTTGATACTGATTCAGCCAAATCGGTGGTGACAGCCGCATCATCTGGAGGATGCCGGTAGCTGCTGATTTTTACCTGATACTCCTGCAAACAGCTGCGCAAAACCTCATGAACGGTGCGAAATATATCCTGATCCCTGCGAAAGCGAATTTCGCTTTTTTGCGGATGTACATTGACATCCACCATCTTCGGGTCGATGTTGACATTGATTATAGCCACCGGGAACTCCCGCGAGACCAGCATGCCCTGATAAGCCTGCTCTACTGCCCGGTACAAAAGCGGGCTGCGAATAGGGCGGGTATTCACGTAAAAGTACTGCCATTTGCGGTTGGGCTTCTTCAGCTCCGGGCGGGATAGAAAACCCGACAGGCAGATGTTTTCCCCCTGATAGGCAAAAGGCAGGAGCTGTTCCGCCAGGCTGGCTCCGTGCACCGCAATTATGGCATCGCGCAGCTGCCCGTTGCCGGGGGTTTTAAAGTACAAACGCCCCTGGCTGCTGAATGAAATCGAGATATCCGGGCGGGCCAAAGCATAACGCCCCACCAGGTCATGGATGAAAATCCCTTCACTGACCGGCGACTTTTGAAAATTCTTGCGGGCCGGGGTGTTGTAAAACAGGTCCTCCACCAGCATGCGGGTTCCCGGCACGGCGTTATATTCTTCACAGGCCATGATGCGGCCGCCCTCAATATGAAAAAACAAACCGGGCTCGCCGGCACAGCGGCTGTACACCTTGACCCGGGCTACAGCGGCAATGCTGGGCAGGGCTTCGCCGCGGAATCCCATGGTCACGATCTGCTGCAGGTCATCTGCCGAACTCAGTTTGCTGGTAGCATGACGCTGGAAGGCCAGTGCAATCTCGTTTAACGGTATGCCTTTCCCGTCATCCTCGACCTCGATGCTGGTAGTGCCGCCCCCCGTAATGCGTACCGCGATGCGCGAGGCACCGGCATCGATAGCGTTTTCCAGCAGCTCTTTGACCACTGAAGCCGGCCTTTCGATAACCTCCCCGGCGGCAATCTTGTTTATCAGATGGTCGTCCAGCAATCGGATAGACATTTACAACCTCGTTTCATATCCGGTTTTGGTGTCCGTAACCCGGTAGTCGTCGTCAACCTTGTTCTGCAGGTATACCAGCTGATATTTGCCCTTTTGCAGGGTTTGATAGGCGTACTGGCCTTCTTCCTGGCAGTTTTTGCAGCCATGCAGAGGTATGGATACACACGCTACGTTGTAATATTCCCCGGAAGGGTGCCGGGCTGATGACATAATGATCTTGAACCCCAGGCAGTTCTTGCACATACGCAATTCCACCTGCTGCGTTTCGTGAATATAATCAGTGTCATAAAAAATGTTTCTCATTTCCATGCGGAAGGGGCGCTGCTCTTTGGCTCTGGCCTGGGCTATCTTCTCTTCCCGTTCCCTGAATACCCTGAGCTGTGTGTTCACGATGCGTTCTAAGGCCTCGCGGTTCCCCCGGGGTTCTTTGAACTGTTCCGGTGAGTAATCAGGCTCCTTGAGATTGGAGAAGTCAATTCCTGCCATGGCCATGATCAAGCCCATGTTAATGTAAGGCAGGGCTGACTCAACCGAGTAGCCTCCCTCCAGAACCGCAATATCGGGATTGAGGCGCCGGTTTAGCTTCGCATAGCCCTGGGCGGTGAAGCACATATTGGCCAGCGGATCGCTGTAGTGATTGTCCTGCCCGGCTGAATTGATCACCAGATCAGGCTTAAACTCTTCCAGTATGGGCATGACCAAATTATCCAGTATAAACAGTATGCCTTCGTCGGTAGTACGCGGTGCCAGGGGGATATTGATGGTGGTCCCATAGGCCAATGGACCGCCATTCTCGTCCATAAAACCGCTGCCCGGGTAAAGGGTGCGGCCATCCTGATGAAAAGATATAAACAAGACGTCGGGGTCATCCCAGAAGATTTCCTGCGTGCCGTCCCCATGATGCACGTCGGTGTCCACGATGGCGATGCGCTTCATCCCGTATTTGCGGCGCAGGTATTCTATCATTATGGCTTCGTTGTTGATGTTGCAGAAGCCGCGGTTGCCGTGTACCACTGTCATGGAATGATGTCCGGGGGGACGGACGATGGCAAAACCGTTTCTCACCTCGCCGTTTATGACCGCATCGGCCATGCGCAGGGCTGAACCGGCGGAAATCAGATGCGCTTCGGTAATTTGGGAGTCGATATCAGGAACGCAAAAGTGCACCCGGGCAATATCCTTATGGGTAGCCAGACCAGGCTGGTATTCCCGTATTTGCGGCAAATCCATTATGCCCTCTTCAAATATCTGGTCGCGGGTATACAACAGGCGCTCTTCGCGCTCTGGATGGGTTGGGCTGATAGCCCAGTCAAAGGCCGGGAAAAACAGTATTCCGGTCGGTTTCATTCGCTCACCCCCTGGTATTCCTCTATGAATCCTGGTGCGACCTGCACGCCTACTTCAAATATCTTGCCTATCTGGTTCCAGCCGCGGATCATGTTGAACTGTTCTTCCATGAAGAATTTGGCATTAGCGGTATATTTATCGATGTCCTTCTCGCGGCTGATTTCCTCCAGCAAGCTTAAGGCCAGGACCTTGGCATCGGCCAATTGAAAGTTTCTGGGCCTTTCGACAGTGCCTCTTATTCCCCCCGGGTCAACAATATACAAACTGTTGGCTGTATCCACATGCAGGCGCAGTGACAGGGTGGGGCGCACCACTGCAGCCCCCAGAGCGTTGGCCACCGGGGAGTGGGTATGAATGTAAGCCGGAACCCCTATTTCGTCAGCCAGTATGGGCACTATGGCATAAGCTGAGGCCCCTATGCCAATGAGTTGATCCAGCCTGAATTTGCGGCGATGTATTACTTCCCAGACCTTGTAGGCCGGCTCGTTTTCCCACTCGGTAAACATTTCCGTGATGGCTCTCTTCAAGCGTTCAATAACCGTTTCGACCACGTAAAAGCACAAATCGTCCATGCTCATGCCGCCCGAGGCCGCCAGGGATTGCAATAATTCCTGGGAGCGCCCGGCATCTCCCACCCCCAGTTTGTAGTAAACATTGAAAGCATCGGTAACCGTCGGCTCGCTTCCGCCAAAACAGGCTGCCGGACCTACGCGGATCGGACTCACCTTGATGCTGTTCTCCCGGCAGCGGATCACGCTGTCCCCGCCCAAAGCTATGGATCGCACCGCGAAAGCGTCGATATGGGTATAATGGTTTTCTATCCTGGCCCCTTTGGAGGCATATAGCGGGTCTCCGGCAATCACCAGTGATATGTCGGTAGTGGTGCCGCCAATGTCAACTACCACAGAGTTCTTTTGATCCCGGCTCAAGGCCACCGCGCCCATGGTGCTGGCAGCCGGGCCTGAAAATACGGTTTCACAGGGTTGATGACGCGAAGCCTCGATGGGCATAGTGCCGCCATCAGCCTTGAGGATGTGTATTTCAACATCCGCGATCCGGGCCTGTATGGCCTGGCTCATGCTATCGGCAAAGCGGTTCCATTCGGGCAAGGTCATGGCGGTAAAATAAGTGGTGGCCGCCCTCCTGGGGAAATTCAGCTTCCCCGAGACTTCTGCACTTATGGTCACTTGCATTTCCGGGTCGGCTTTTTGGATGAAGTCTCTGATCTGCTGTTCCAATGAGCTGTTGCGGTTGGAGAATTTGCAGGCCACAGCGATCCGCTTAATGCCCTTGCCCTGTATATCCTGTAATATCTCCTGCAATTGCTGCTGATCGATACCCTCAATCACCCGGCCGCGGAAATCTACGGCGCCTTTTAAAAAGTAAATATCCCTGGTAACACTGTAGGCTTGATGGGGAAGCCCGTACCCGGGCAGCATCAGCAGGGCGGTTCTTTCTCCCTGCCCGGTAGCGAGGAGGTTGGTAACCAGTGTAGTGCTCAATACCACACGCGAAATCTTATTTCCATCCGCTGCCGCCAGTAGTTCATCCAGAACCTCTAACAGGGTCTGCTCAAGATTATCGTCCTGGGTGGGTTTTTTTACTGTGAACCGTATTTTGCGGTCATCAAATAATACCCCGTCGGTAAAGGTACCACCTACATCGATACCAATTAACATGGCAACACCTCCTTAAATATATAGGGCAGATTATGCAAAATCGCTTTTCCATCGATAGAGGATGTTTAAGGCTTCACGCGGGCTGAGGCTGTCCACATCAAGCCGCTGCAGCTCTGTGAGCAACGCGTTTTCACTGGCAAATAAAGCCGGCTGCTCAAACACCAGCGAAGCTGAAGCCTTTGGGGGCCTGTTTTCCAACTGTTTTAACACCTCTTTAGCCCGCTGCAGCACGGTCTCCGGCACACCGGCCAGACCGGCCACATGTATTCCGTAACTCTTATCAGCTTTTCCCGGCAAAACCTTTTTTAAAAACACTACTGTGTCTCCGCTCTCTTTTACCGAGACTGATAAGTTGACAATGCCGGGTGTATCCTCGGCGAGGGAAGTGAGTTCATGATAATGGGTGGCAAAAAGGGTGCGGGCTTTAATCCTGTTGGCCAGATCTTCACAGACCGCCCGGGCGATGCTCAATCCATCGAAAGTACTGGTGCCCCTTCCGATTTCATCGAGTATCACCAGGCTCTTGGGGCTGGCATTGTGCAGAATGTTCGCTACCTCCACCATTTCCACCATAAAAGTACTCTGACCTGAAGCCAGGTCATCACTGGCCCCTACCCGGGTAAAGATCTGGTCCACCACGCCGATACGGGCCTCACGCGCAGGCACAAAGCATCCCATCTGGGCCAGGATGACAATCAGGGCGGTTTGCCGCATGTATGTACTCTTCCCGCCCATGTTGGGGCCGGTTATCAGCATGAAACGACAGCTGTCCGAGTCCATGCGCACATCATTGGGCACAAAATGACCGCCGGGAAGATTCTGCTCCACTACCGGATGGCGTCCCGCTTTTATCTCAATTCTACCACTTTCATCCACTAAAGGACGAACGTAATCATTGCGGAAGGCGCATTCCGCCAGGGCCAGGAGCACATCGACCAGGGCTACCTTGCTGGCGCTGTCCTGAATGCGCTGCAGGTGTTCTGCCAGGGTGTTTCTCAGCCTGACAAAGGCTTCGTATTCCAGAGCGAAGAGGCGCTCCCTGGCCCCCAGTATCCTGTCTTCGTATTGTTTTAAGGCATCGGTTATGAAGCGCTCAGTATTGACCAGGGTCTGTTTGCGCACATAATCGGCGGGTACCAGGTGCAGATTGGAACGGCTTATTTCCAGGTAGTACCCGAATACTTTATTGAATCCGACTTTCAGATGTTTAATGCCGGTGCGCTCTTTTTCTTTATTCTCGTAATCAACCAGCCAGGCCGAGCCTTCGCTGGCAAGCCTTTTTAATTCATCGATTTCCTGGTCAAATCCGGGTTTGATCAAGCCGCCCTCTTTTACCGTTATAGGAGCCTCGTCCATAATTGCCTGATCAATCAAATTGGCTATATCCTGCAGATTGTCCATGCTGCCGGCATGGCGTATTATCTCGGTCTGGCAGCCCTGCAACAGCTCTGTCAAATCGTTCAAAGCCTGGCAGGATGACTTCAAAGCCAGCAAATCCCGGGGGTTGGCCAGGCCGCTGCCCAGCTTGCCCCCCAGGCGCTCCATATCATAGATTCGTTTCAATACCGCCGCCAGTTGCTCGCGCAGCTCAATGTTGGAGAACAGTTCTTCTACCCCGTCCAGGCGCCGGTTGATGGCTGACACCTCGCGCAGCGGCAGTTCCAGCCATTTCCTCAAAAGCCTCTTACCCATGCCGGTGTGACACAAGTCCAGGATGCTCAATAAGGTATTCTGCTTGCCGCCGTCGCGAAGATTGCCGGTTATCTCCAGGTTGCGGCGCGAGGCCGCATCAATGCCCAGATACTGCTCCGGCCGGTGTACTTTTAATCCCAAAATGTTTTCCAGGTGCTGCTGATGCGTTTCCTGCAAAAACAGGATAATTGCCGCCGCAGCCATAATGCCGGCACTGAAGCCTCTTAGCCCAAAACCGTCCAGGGTAGCAGTTTTAAAATGATTTAAAAGTATGTTTTGCGCCCTGCTCAGATCCAGGGCTGGCTCCGGAATACCGGCCGCCGCAGCCCTGAGCGGCCAGGCCGGGTTAGTCCAGTATTGAGAGTAAAGATTCCCCAAATTGTCGATCAAGCACTCCGCAGGGGCGATGCGCTGCAGTTCGACACTCAGGGCAGCCAGTCCGGCAGGGCCAGTAAACTCGGTCACCTGGAATTCCCCGGTGGAAACATCGACCCAGGCC
>FZPS01000122.1_pt41 | contig 10622 bp, 11 predicted proteins | sample 1817821 | NCBI WGS metagenome assembly FZPS01 (sample SAMEA104158645, study PRJEB21678) | metagenome | place: Germany | collected 2015-04-21 | reverse complement strand
GTTCGTTTTTCTCGTCATCGACAAGGATGCTGACGAACCACTTCCCGGTCGATGTCACGGAGACGGTGGCATACTTCATTTTCCCGGTGAAGACTCGATGAAAGACAGTCTTGATCTCACCAATCTTGGGGAGTTTGATCCTATGCCGTTCGAAATCCACCGTGTAATGCTGAGGTATCTGGAATGACTGCACCGGGTTCTTCTTTGACTTAAATTGAGGGAATCCCTTTTTCTCCCTGAAGAACCGGGTGAAAGCGTTGTCGAGGTTCTTGTTTGCACTCTGGAGAGACTGAGAGTTAACTTCCTTGAGCCACGGATGTTCTTCTTTAAGGGCGGGAAGACGGTTGTTCAGGTCGAAACAGGAGAGGTTTCGACCTTCCTGCTCATACGCCCGGATTTTCTGCTCCAGAGAATGGTTGTATACAAACCGACAGGCATGGATGTGTTTCATGAGGAGCACAACCTGCTCCTCTGAAGGATACATCCGATACTTGTAGGCTTGGAACATACAAAATGTCATTTGGTATACACCAATATATACTCTCTACAATCTCTCTGAAAGCGCGCCGAAGGGGCGCCGCTTTCATCCCCGCACCTGTTGGCCAGGGTCTTCCTCGCTCCGCCCCTTCACCCCGCAAGATAAAACTGGCAGAATGCCCCGACGAGAGAGGGGGGAGCAGTCACGAGTACGATACCAAATATCGTTGGAAAAGAAGAAGATACACTCCTCGCCGTCCAGGCCCGTGAGACTCTATTCCTCGATCTGGCTGTTCATCATATACCGCTCGAGGAGTTCGAGCGCTTCCCATTCGCGTGGACCGCCGCACTTCCGGGCAAGCCTGGAATGATGCTCGATCAATCGCCCCAACCAGGGGTCGCGATTCCTGATGTAGCGGGTGGCATGGACCGTCGCGTCCACGATGCTGTAAAATCCCCGGTTCACAGGATGTAGCTGGAGATCGAGTACCTCCTCTTTCAAGGGGATGAGCCGGACGATGATCGCTTCATCACTCGACCGCTCCACGCTCGCGGCAAACGCGGCCCAGGCTTCCACGTCACGGAGGCGGGAGACGAGTAGTCCATCAATCTCCTCCCTGACAAACGCCTCCTGGGGCAGGTCTTCAAAAGCGGTCCGGACATAAAGCACCGGGTCAAAGACGAAGTTCGCCACCACCCAGCGGTCACGGACGATGTTCCGGGAAGTATGGCTCCCCCAGAAAAGAACCATGTGCAGGGAACCGCTCCGGTTGATGATCCCCATAGGTGCGGCGTTGCCTTCGGTGGTTGCGATCACCTCGTTGATCCCCTCGGCTAGCAGTCCCACCGCCATCCCTCCCCGAGCGCCACATATATCCCGGCGATGGTGATATCAGCGATCGAACCAGGGTTGATCCCATCCCTGATGCACTCAGTATCAAAGGCATGGAGATCGCGCCTCCCGTGGAGCACCTCACTCGCGCACCGCATCGTCCTCTCCGCCGCCTCTGCCCCGTGCTTCTTCACGATGAAGGTATCAGGCTCGGAGGCGAGGAGGTTCAGGAACGCCCGCACAATCGCCTCCCGCCCATGCCCATGTGCGTGGAGCAGGTCTGCGCACCGGCGGGTCAGGGCAAACCCGTTCGTCCACTCCCGTGCGACCATATCCCGGGGTGCTGAGTAGGCCATGATATCAGCAAGCGTCATACCCTGCTCCCTGATCGTGGCGATCGACCCTGGATCGTTCACGTCCAGGTCATCGTTCTCTATCACTCTGACCCGGGTAAGCCCGAACGCCGCGTAAAACTCGATTGCGTCCTGGACATCGGTCCCGGCAACGATCCTTTGCGCTCCTTCGATATCTCCCCCGAGGATGAGGGGTATGAGCAGTATGAACGCCCCAAAGTGGGTGTTTCCCCCGGCGTGCCCGTTGGTGAGCATGACCGCTTCCTTAATCAGGCTCCCGACGCGGCCGCCGGTCCGCTCAGCCGCTTCAAAGACCGGCCTTACGAGGATGGTTGAGGCGAGGAAGTGCTCCAGTCGGGTATCAGAATAGTCGTGACACCGGTCCACGTTCCCGGGTTTTGGGTAGGCGCAGACCTCGAGCATCATCGCCATCTGTGCCCGTTCAGCGCGATCCAGCGGCGGTCTCTCCTTCATCAAACAACCTGTGCATGATTTCCCCGGCCAGATGGTGCTTGCACCGCATGTACTCCCGTGCAGAGAGGCCTTTCTGCTCGAGCGTCATGTTTCGGAACAGGCAGGGCGAACTGATCTTACAACACCAGGCAAGGCTCCCAAAACAGGTGCCATTCCCATCCTCGAGCGGGGTGCCCTTCACCGCCTCCTGTTTGAGTTTCAGGTAATCTTCCCGGGAAAGCCCGACCCGTTCGAGGGTCGGGATGAGCGGGCAGGGCTTCACCGGCATGCAACAGAAAGCGAGCGCCCTGATGTCGCCGCCGCGGCAGAGCTGTTTGGGGGCGTTATACCAGCCACTTTCATCGGCAACCCGGGTTATGGCCGCGTCCAGACCAGCAAGCGTCCAGAGGTTAGATTTCCGGGCAAGCGAGACGAGGTCCGCGCCGTGGGAGAAGGCATCCATCGCACGGTTGAACGTTGTGATGGAGTTGTTTGCAATCAGTGTCAGGGGGCAGGAGTTCCTGATCTGGCGGATCCTGGTGTGTCCGTAGTCCATCAGGTCCACATGAAGGATATCAGCCCCTGCCTTCCAGATGACGCGCGCGAGATCGCGGTCGTCAGCGGCGACTCCGGCCCGAATCTTCACCGAGACGGTCACGTCCTCAGACTTCAGGGCGTGGATGATCTCCACGAGCCTTGCCGGGTGTTGCAGGAGAAACTCGCCGCATCCGACCTCGACCATCGCCGGCTGCCTACAGTGGGCATCGATCTCGTAGACCACCTGATCCTCGAACGCGCTTGCGACCTCAGCGTAGGCAGCAGGGGTGCTCCCGCGGAGATTGATTCCCGTCACCACGTCGCTCTGTTTCAGCATATCGATCTGGCGGCCCAGTTCCTCCAGGGGGTCGTCATACAGAAACTCTTTGCGCCCCTCCAGTGCCATCCGCCGGCTTGCATCCATGGTTGGGCCGTCGACAGAGTAGCCACCGATAAAGGCGGCCCCGATATGATCCGCTCGCTCAAGGACATACGCCGCATCCACAACCCCGGCCATGGATGCGATCGCCACCGGTGTTTTTACAATCTGATCGTTTATGAGGAGTTCGAAACGATCATATGCTTCCATCATGCTTCTCTAACCTATTGGTGGTGTGAGCGGATATTGATTTGTATTGGGCCCGCTGTCGGGGTGGGTGGGCGCACAGCAGAACCGGAGGTCGTAAGCCGGCGTGCCTGGCATCAAACCCGCCGCCCGGGCCGGCAGACGAACCTCTGGATCAACCTGACGGTAAAAAACCGGTTGATCCATGGGGTGGTCTCCTGTTCGAACCCTGCCATCGCATTGATCTGGAGTCTCGCCTTTGAAAACAATTAGTAATTATTTTAATATAGTATCGTATTACCTTGTAACATATGAGTAAAAAAGGAATGTTACTGGTTGGGCATGGCAGCAAGCTCCCCTATAATAAGAAACTGGTCGAGACCACCGCAGAGTTCATTGCAGAAAAGACCGACGATTTCATAGTCAAACCTGGATTTATGAGCCTTAATGAGCCGACGGTCGAGGAACAACTCGAGGCGTTCCGTACAGAGGATATCGATATGCTGGTCGTCGTTCCGCTCTTCCTCGCGCGGGGTGTTCACATCGATCAGGACATCCCCGAGATCCTCGGCCTCCCCAGAGGAGCCCGAAGTGGCACGTTCCAGATGAATGGGAAGACAGTGCCGCTTGTTTACGCCGATCCCATCGGCAGCGATCCGCTCCTCGCCGAACTGATGCTGAAGAACGCACTCAGTGCCATCGCCGAACTGGAACCCTGACGATCATGCGGATCCTGGTGCTGGATACCATTCATGGCGGGGCTGAACTCGCCCGGGCACTCCGTGGTTCCGGCTACCAGGTGGACGAGGTGGACGTCTACCGCGGGAAGGCCGGCATCCCGGTAGAGGAGGCGCTCGTCCGGTCCTACGATCTGGTCACCGCGCCGGTCCACCTCGACCCTGATCACCCCCTCCTCCAGCAGCACGGCCCTGCGGTCTCGCACCACGAGACGGTGGGGCGGGTTATCAGGGGTCGTCGTACCCCGCACCCTTTCATCGAGATCACTGGAGCGCGGGGGAAGACCACCACTGCCCACGCTCTCGCCTCATTGCTGCCGGGTCCGGGTATCCTGCATACCTCTACCGGGACCTACCGCTACCCGGAACAGGAGCGCCTCTGGAAGCGGAGCATCACGCCTGCCTCTCTGATCCCTGCAGCGCATGAGGCCTGGCGCATCGGGGGCTGGCTTATCGCTGAAGAGTCGCTCGGGGTTACAGGCGCCGGGGACGTGGCGGTGTTGACGTCGCCTGATGACTATCCCATCGCGGCAGGCAAGAAACACGCGATCACCGAGAAGTGCCGGCTCCTCTCCCGGGCACGGATCATGGTCCTCCCGCCCGGCATCGACCTCCCGGGGAGGGCGGTGGCCGCCGACGAGATCGTATCCCTTGACGGCCCGGTCTGCCGGTATGCGTGGGACGGGATCGCCGGTGCATTCACAAACCCGCTCTTCACCCTTGAAGGTTACCGCACGGCGCTTGTGCTTGCGGCGGCGACCGCCTGCGTGCTCGGGGTCGATCCTGCGCCGCTTGCGGGGTTCGCCGCCCTGCCTGGCCGGATGGCGACCTGGTGGGAGGGGGACCGACTGATCGTGGACAACGCAAACAGCGGGACGAACGTGGATACCACCATCGAGGCCGCCCGCTACGCGCGGACCCTCAGGGGGGAGGGTCCCCTGACGCTCGTCATCGGCGAGGAGGCGCGGGCAATCTGCGAGGGATTCTCTCCGGAGGATATCGCGCGGGCGATATCGTCCATCGGGCCGACGGCGACCGTCTATGTCGGAGAAGGGCATGAGGCGGCAACCCTTGATGCAGGGCTTGACCTGGCCCGGGAGATCACTCCCGCGGGTTCTATCGTCCTCGCGGTCAAGACATGGAGATAGACAATGCAGTATATTCAACCAAGACCGAGTTCTATTGTGGCAGCGCTCTACACCGCCCGTGATCTGGGCGTGGATCTGGCTATCCTCCACGGTCCGTCGGGCTGTTCGTTCAAACACGCCCGTCTCCTCGAGGAGGACGGAATGCGGGTGTTGACGACTTCTCTTGGCGATAACGAGTTCATCTTCGGCGGGCATGACCCGCTCGTGCAGGTGCTCCGCCACGCAGATGAGGAGTTTTCACCCCGCCGAATAGCGGTCATCGGGACCTGTGTCTCGATGATCATCGGCGAGGATCTTGAATCTGCCATCCACGACGCCGGGGTCACCACACCAACGATCGCTGTGGAGATCCATGCCGGGTTCCGGGAGAACATCGACGGAGTGATCGCGACGCTTGAACCGGCCGCCGCCGCTGGCTGGATCAGCGAGGGCGAGCTTGAACGCCAGCGCTACTACCTCGGGAAGGCAAACGAGGTGGAGCGGCTTCGGGGGGCGGCGTCCAGGAGTTACATCGAGCCATCACGCGGCGATCTCAAACACATTGCCGCAAAGCGTCTTGTAGAACTCGCCGACGGGGGTGCCAGGGGGGTTGCGGTCATGAACGCGAAGAAAGAGACCGCTTACATGTTCGCCGATGAACTCATCGCCCTCCGTGATACCTGTCCTGAGGCCGCGATCACCTACCTCGCAAACCTGGAAGACCGCGGGCTCCCGAAGGTGCGGGAGGATGCCGCCCGGATCCTTGCCGGGATGCGAGAGCGCGGGGTCGATCCTGAACTCATTGGGGCGCTGGATGAGTACGGCGCCAACGGCATCGCGGTCGGGGAGCGAATCCAGGAACTTGCGCCCGACTTCGCCCTCATCGTCGGGGTGCCCCATGCTATTCCCCCTGAGTACACGGACGGAATCGAGGTCTTCTCGGTCACAAACGGTCCCCGGCAGGTGGAGCCGCTCCGGGAGCTGGGGCATCGCCATGTCATGGTCGAGATTGACCTGCACCCAAAGACCCTGGGTGTCCGGGAGATCGTCGAGAGCGAGTTCGGTGCGGTCCTGCGGAGCATCCGATGAAGGGTCTGCTGGTCGCCGGCGACCGGTCAGGGAGCGGGAAGACGAGCATCACGCTCGCGCTCTCGGCGCTCCTCTCGAGATCGCGTGTCGTCCAGACCTTCAAGGTAGGGATGGACTACATCGATCCCTCCTACCTGATGGCAGTGACGGGGCGGCCCTGCCGGAACCTTGACGATTACGTGATGAGCCCGGACGAGATCCGGACCATCTTCTCACACGGGTGCCGGGGGGCTGATATCGCCATCGTGGAGGGGGTTCGGGGACTCTTTGAGGGGGCTGAGGCGCTCACCGATCTCGGGAGCACGGCTGCGGTCGCAAAACAGCTCGATCTGCCGGTTGTTCTCGTGATCAACGCCCGGAGCATCACCAGGAGCGCGGCAGCGATCGTAAAGGGTTTTCAGGCGTTCGATCCTGATGTCGCTATCAGGGGAGTTATCCTCAACAAGATCTCTGGCGCGCGGCACCGGGAGAAGACGATCCAGGCAGTCGAGCACTTCTGTGGAGTCCCGGTCATCGGCGCCATCCCCCGGATGGAGGAGATGGAGCTTGCGGTGCGCCATCTCGGGCTTGTACCTTACGAAGAAGGGGCGGAAGGCAGAGAGTTTCGGGAGCGCATCGATCTCATCACGAGGATAATCGGGGAGCATGTCGACCTGGACGCCCTGGTCGGGATCGCCAGGGAGTTTACGTTACCGGCAGGGACGAGCCCGATCTACGAAGTGCCGGAGGCGCCTGACGTCAGGATCGGGGTCGCGCTGGATGAGGCTTTCAACTTCTACTACGCCGACCTCTTTGATGTCCTGACATCGCTCGGGGCCGAGGTGATCCCGTTCTCCCCGCTCCGGGACCGATTGCCGGAGGCTGACGGCTACATCCTGGGGGGCGGCTACCCTGAGCTCTTCGGCGCCGAACTTGAGGCAAACACCAGGATGCGGGAGGGGATCTGTGAGGTCTCGCGGAACGGCACGCCCATCTACGCCGAGTGTGGGGGGCTCATCTACCTCACCGACCGGATGGTGCTCGCCCCCGGGTTTGCTGGCGTGGATGGGGAGCGTATCTACGACCTCGCCGGGGTCTTTGCTGGCGAGGCGCGGATGCCGGCCCGGCGGATGCTTGGTTACGTTGTGGGGACGAGCGCAGCCGAAAATCCCATGGGCCAGGCGGGGTTCCGGGGCCACGAATTCCACTACAGCGGTGTTCGACTCTCGCCCGCGACACGCTATGCCTACCGGCTGAGCCGGGGGGGTGGGATCCAGGATGGGCTCGACGGGGCTCTCCAGGATCAGACGATCGCGAGTTACACGCATCTCCACCCGGTGACGAGCCGGGGGATGTTTGCGCACTTTGTGGACTGCTGTCGGGAGGTGAGTGCTTCCCGGGGCATCGCATAATCCTACCCCAAATAGCCCCATGGAGAGGCGTGCGGAGTTTACCCGGCTTCCTCCCTTGTTCTTCGCGAGGCCCGTTGAGTTATTGGCGATCTGCCGCACGCACCAGAATCGTCGCCGTTCCCCGGGCTGAAGGTCGCACTTCCGGGGGCACTGTCTTCTCGTGGCATCGTTTTTTGGGAGACGGTCCTGATTCTTCCGCGCCCGGCGAGGAGGTGGAAGTTACCCATGGTCCGGGACCGTTGCAGGGCGCCTGCCGGTATGAAACGCAAAGCATACTAACGAATCGCTACCACATTATTTCCATGATCATTTACCTTGACGGCAGATACGTCCCCGAAGAGGAGGCGAAGGTCTCGGTCTTCGACCATGGGCTTCTCTACGGCGACGGTGTTTTCGAGGGGATACGCGCCTATAACGGAAGAATTTTCCGTCTTGACGAGCATCTCGCACGGCTTTACGACTCGGCAAAGACGATCGACCTTGCTATTCCGATCTCGAAGGAAGAGATGGCCGAGGTCATCAAGGAGACGCTGCGGCGCAACAACTTGAGAGATGCCTACATCCGCCCGATCGTCACCCGCGGCAAGGGCGATCTCGGCCTTGACCCCCGGCGGTGCAAGACACCGACGGTCATCGTCATCGCCGTCACATGGGGAGCCATGTACGGCGACCTCTACGAGAAGGGACTCCGGGCGATCTGCGTCTCGGTCAGACGCACCCCCGCGGAGTCGATGCCCCCGAACGTGAAGAGTCTCAACTACTTAAACAACATCCTCGCAAAGATCGAGGCGAACCACATGGGCGTGGACGAGGCGATCTTCTTTGATACCCACGGCTACATCTCCGAAGGTTCAGGAGACAACATCTTCATCGTCAAGAATGGTGCTATCATCACCCCCCCAACCTTGAATAACCTCCGCGGGATCACCCGCCAGGTTGTGCTCGAGATCGCGCAGTCGATGGGGATAACCCTGCTCGAGCGGAATCTGGGCTATTTCGACCTCTATGCGGCAGATGAGGTCTTCGTGACGGGGACCGCGGCTGAGATCGCGCCCATCCGCGAGATCGACGGGCGGATCATCGGGAACGGCAAGCCCGGTCCAATCACGCGCCAGCTGATGGCAGCGTTCAAGACTGTTACCCAGAAAGAAGGAACCCTGGTCTACGAGTGAGGAGGCCGGATTCTTTCCGGCAGATATCCTTTTCCCTGCCTTTTTCCGCCCCCTGCAGAGCCTCGCAGATGTATAAGTAGTATGCCGAAACAAGATTGGGATGGTCGCTCCTGCCTCGTGCGGCGAGGCCGGGGCCAGACTCAACTGATGGAGGATATCTTATGAAGACCACCAGGGCGGTGAAGATCCCCCGGGCGACATGCAAGCTCTTCGGTGCGATAAAGGCGCTCGCGACCATCAAACGGTGTGTCGTGCTCGTGCACGGGCCGAAGGGCTGCGTCTACCATATCAACTACATCCTCGGGATGCGGGGAGACCGCCCGTCTGAGATCTACTCGACGTGCCTTGATGAACACGACGTTATATTCGGCGCCGAGGAGAAACTCAAAGAGGCTATCGAAGAACTCGATGCGAAGCTGCGCCCCGACCTCATCGCGGTCCTCTCCTGTTGCGTCTCAAGTGTCATCGGCGAGGACATTGACGCCGCAGTGAAGGCTGCTTCGACCGATGCGCGGGTCGTCGGGATTGAGGCCGGGGGGTTTGAGGGGGATTTCCGGATGGGCTATAGCGAGACCCTCTGCCGGCTCGTCGAAGAGTTCGTCCGGGGGCCGTGCGAGGTCGAGGAGCGGTCTGTCAACCTGATAGGCCTCCTGAGAGGTGGACCGGACCTGCGCGAGCTCGTGCGTATCCTCGATCTCGTCGGCGTCCGGGTCAACGCGGCGCTTACCGCCGACGCAACGGTTGAGGACCTCGAGCGCCTGGGTTCTGCGGCGCTCAACATCGTCGTCTGCGAACCGGCGGGGAAGGAAGCCGCAGAGCTGCTCGAGCAGATCTGCGCCACCCCGTTCATCGTCGCCGACATCCCTATCGGGCACGCCGCCACTGTTCGGTTTCTCGACCGCGTCGCCGCTTCTCTCGGGCTTCCGCGCTACGCAGCGCAGGGACCTGGCACCGACAGCGCCTGCCGCGCGGTCCTCGCCGGCCGGCGGATGGCGATCGTCAGCGGGCCAACACGGGCAATCTCCATGACCCTTTTCCTCACAGACCTCGGTCTCGAGCCGTCTCTCATAGTCGTGGACTTTGACTCGGATACCCTGAAACGGCTGCGAGACCTTGTCGGCCCGGAGTGCGAGATCCTGATCGAGCCGGAGCAGGAAGAGATCCGGGAGAGGCTCAAGGCCTGCCGCATCGATCTGGTCTTTGGCGGCATGCTCGAGAAGCCCCTCGCCGCATCGCTCGGGATCGAGCACCTGGACATAATGCACGGCAGTCAGAGGACGCTCGGGTTTGCAGGCGCAGAGCACCTCATCACGGCACTCACAAAGCAAAAACCCCGCCATCGCGGTGGATAGACAGGATCCCGGCGTGCTCCTGGTCCTGGTTTCCATATCGCCCGCCGGTCGGCGGCAGCGCTGGCCGCCCCGGAGAACAAGGAGAGAAGAGGCACGGGCCGAATCCGCCCGGTTCCATCCAGCACAACTTTTTTATCTCCTGGTGTCCAAGTTGTATAGCACATTGCATAGGCTGCTATAGTGTAGGGGCCAATCATGTCGGCCTTTCACGCCGACGACTGGGGTTCAAATCCCCATAGCAGCATACCGGGTGAACTACCCCCGCTTGCGCAGGGGACTTCTCGCCTGTAGAGTTAAAAGTTCACACCCGGAATCTTTACGAAGAAAACAGGCAGAAGGCCCCCTACTTTAGTGGGGGGATGAATGGCGTCCATCGACAACCTTATTATGCGTCGCGACGTGTAATACTATAATGCGTAAGACATATCGGTATCGACTCTATCCCTCAAAGTCTCAAGTAACTCTGCTTGAGCAGACGCTTGAGATCTGTCGGTGGGTCTATAACGATACTCTTGCATTGCGAAAGAATGCCTGGGA
>FZPS01000015.1_pt102 | contig 10623 bp, 9 predicted proteins | sample 1817821 | NCBI WGS metagenome assembly FZPS01 (sample SAMEA104158645, study PRJEB21678) | metagenome | place: Germany | collected 2015-04-21 | reverse complement strand
CTTGCGCAGATTCCGCACCGCCCGCGGACGATTCTTGCGGTCATCCTTTATTCCCCTTCGATGACGATCGGAGTCGCGATGCAGGTGATGTGGACGGTGATCTTTTCGGGGGACGTGAACGGGTATCTGAACAGCTTGCTCATGAACTTAAACATCATCCAGCAACCCATCCAGTTCCTCCAGTCACCGCAATATCTCATGACGATCATGATCATCGTCTCGCTTTGGAGCAGCATGGGGGTGGGCTTCCTGGCGATGCTTGCGGGAGTGCTGAACATCGATCCCGTTCTCTATGAAGCGGCCTATGTGGACGGTCTCCAGAACCGGGCGCAGGAAATCTGGTACATCACCATCCCGCAGATGAAACCGCAAATGCTCTTCGGGGCGGTGATGGCGGTCGTCAACACCTTCCAGGCGGGAGCGATCGGCGTGCAGCTTTCGGGCAGCAACCCGACACCCCAGTATGCCGGACAATTGATTCTGAACCACATCGAGGATTTCGGTTTCATCCGCTACATGATGGGCTACGCTTCCGCGGTATCCGTCATATTGCTTTTGCTTGTTTATGCGATTTCAAAAGTCACGCAGAAACTTTTGCGGGATAGGGAGGCCGAAGCATGACATTCATGGGTAACCGCATCAATCCGAAGAAATTCCATAAGAGCCAAATAAAGTTTTACATCATCCTCGTTCTCGTGGCGGTTTTCATGCTGCTCCCGATTCTTTTCATCTTCGCGCATGCATTCAAACCGGTGAACGAACTCTATGCCTGGCCGCCCCGTTTCTTTGTGAGAAGGCCGAGCCTGGAGAATTTCCGGATGCTTTTCAGAATCACGAGCGAAACCGGGATTCCTTTCAGCCGCTATCTCTTCAACAGCATCCTGGTCTCCTTCCTGGGCGTGGTGCTCACGGTTTTCATCACCTCGCTTGCGGCTTACGGGCTTTCGAAGCTGAAATTCCGGGGCCGGCTCCTCCTGTTCGAAATCAACACCCTGGCGCTGATGTTCGTGCCCGTGGCCGTGGGGATTCCCCGCTACTTCATCATTGCCCGGCTCGGGCTAATCGATAACATCTTCGCCCACATCCTTCCGGTCATAACAATGCCCGTTGCGCTCTTCCTTGTCAAACAATTCATCGATCAGATACCGAACGAATTGCTGGAAAGCGCAAAAATCGACGGCGCAAGCGAAATGCAAATCTATCTGAAAATTATCCTTCCCCTGATCAGGCCGGCCATCGCCACCGTGGGCATGCTCGCTTTTCAGATGATTTGGAACGACGTCGCCACTTCCGGAACCTTTTTTGACGACGAATCACTCCGCACCCTTTCCTTCTTCCTCGCCAATCTCGTCGGCCAGCAGGGTCCCCAGGGTCAGGGTGTCGCCGCGGCGGGTGCGCTCCTGATGTTCGTTCCGAATCTGGTGCTCTTCATCATCCTCCAAAGCAAGGTCATCAACACGATGGCCCATTCGGGGATAAAGTAGGTGGGAAGATGAAAAAAATCCTGATTTTCATTCTCTTGGTTTGCCTGTTCTTAGTTTCCGCCGCTCCCAAAGTAAGAGCCGACAATGGCGTCCCCTACCAGACTTTCACCTTCAGCCGTTCGCAGAGGGATCTCGTGCGGACGCAGGATGCATACGTGCCCCTGTCGCTTGCAAAGGAAATCGGCGGGCATGAACTGAACAATCCGGCGGACATCGCCATCGATGCTTTTGAGAATGTCTTCATCGCCGACAGGGGGAACGGCAGGATCATCAAATTCAATCCCGAGGAGGACGTGCTCGCTCCGGAAATCATCGGCGCAGGTTTTCTGCTTGAACCGACGGGAGTCGCGGTCGACCGTGAGGGAAATTTATACGTCGCGGACATCGGAAGAGAAGAGGCCTACCGCTATGCCTATGACGGAGAAAGCGGAACCTATGAGTTAACCGTGACCTACAAACGCCCCCAGGACAGCCCCCTGCTGTTGGAGGACGAACCGTTCAAACCCAGCAAAATCCAGGTCGACAATGGCGGGAATGTCTTCCTCGTCCTTTCCGGAAACATCAACGGGCTCGCGCAATATAAAAACGACGGGGAATTCTTCGGCTATTTCGGCGGGAACGAAATTCCCCCGACCTTCCGGAACATCCTCCGCTTTCTTCTGTTCAACGAGGAACAGCGCCGGAAATGGTTCAAAATGATCCCGAGTCCCGTTTACAATGCCGCGGTCGACCAAAAAGGTTCGATCATCACGGTTACGAAAGCTGCTTTCGGCTTTAAGAAACTCAACATCGGCAACACCGTGATTACGGAAACGCTCTTCGGCTCGCCCGAAAACGAAGACGTCGCCGTCGGCCCCATAAACAATGTCTTCACAATTTCCGAGGACGGCTTCATCTACGAATATAGCGATGAGGGGGACCTGCTCTTCATTTTTGGAGGGCGGGCGGTGACTTCCCAAAAGGGGCTCTTCGCGAAAGCGTCGGCGATTGCGGTCGATTCCAGAAACAACATCTATGCCCTCGATTCGGAAAACAGTTCCCTGCAGATTTTCTATCCGACGGCGTTTGCGGATGCGGTGCACCAGGCGCTCGCGCTCTATCAGAAGGGGCACTATCTGGAAAGCAAGGTCCACTGGGAAAAAGTCCTGAAGATGAACAGCCTCTTCGATCTGGCCCATGTGGGTCTGGGGAGCGCAAGTTTTGCTTCGGGGGATTACAGGGAAGCGATGGCTTCTTTCCGGCTCGCCCGCGACAAAACCGGCTATTCCGAATCCTTCTGGGAAGTGCGGAACATTTATCTCTTACAAAATGCGGGAACGTACCTGGTAGTGCTCTTTTCCCTGCTTGCGCTCTATCTCGTGAACCTGAAACTTAAATTCATGGCCTATGTGCGCAGGCCCTTTTCCGCCCTGCACCGCCGCCTGAAAGAACAAAGGCTCTACCGGGAACTGGCTTACGCTTTCACGGTTCTCCGCCACCCCATAGACGGCTTTTACGGCATCAAGCGGGAGGGGAAAACCTCCGTCCTTTCCGCAACCCTCCTCCTGGCAGGCATCTATGGGCTCTACATCGCCTCGCTCTACCTCACGGGTTTCCTCTTTTCAAACAGAATCACCTTTGAAATCAATCTCTTCGAGGAAAGCGTGAAGGTCTTGGTGCCCTTCGGGCTCTTCGTCATCGCCAATTATCTGGTCTGCTCGATCAGGGAGGGCGAGGGCAGGTTCCGCCATGTCTACCAGGCAAGCGTTTATTGCCTGGCGCCCCTGCTCGTCGCGCTGCCGATACTGCTGCTGCTTTCCAACATCCTCACCCTGAACGAAAGCTTCGTCTATGAATTCGGAACTTTCGTCACCTATTTCGTGCTCGCGATATATCTCGTGCTGATGGTAAAGGAAATCCACAATTACTCTTTCTCGTCCTCAATCGCCAACATCCTCCTTTCCGTCTTCACCGCGCTGATGATCGCGGTCGTGGTGTTCATTGTTTATTTATTGCTTAATGAGATTGCAAGTTTTCTGATCAATATCTGGATCGAGGTGAGGAGCCGTGGCTAAAAAATTGATACCGGTTTTGCTGGTCCTGTTGGCGGCATTGCTCTGTTCCTCCCTTTTCGCCGCAACAAAGCCCCAGGAAGGTGGAGATTATGCGAAGAATTTCCCCTACATCGAGCAGCGTCTGCTTTCTTCCTCACGCTTCACGACCAAGGAGGAGAAGGACCCCGAGCGCTACCAGGAATTCCTGGAAAACTACACCCTGAAGCTTTCCGAAGAAGAAGTGGCGGCTTTGGGGTATGAGAAAATCGGCGAAAACGAGGAATTGGTTCTTTATTTCGAATCAGAAAGTTTTTCCGTGCTCTTAAAAAACAAAAAAACGGGTTATTTCTGGAGTTCGAATGCGGAATTCTTGGACGAAAGCGAAACGCGGACGGATTACCGGACCGGCCTTTGGGTCGGGTATGTGATCACCGCCAACATCACCAGGAACTACACGACGAAAAATCTCCTCGGCGAAAAGGCGAAAGTGAGTTATGCTAACCTTCCGGGGAAGGAGGGGGTGCGGGCGCGTGTCGATTTCGAAAACCTCGGCTTCGTTTTTGAAATCGATCTGTACTTGGAAGGCGCGGATTTTGTTGTCCAAATCGATAACGAAAAAATCGAAGAGAACAACCCGCGCTACCGTCTGATCATGATTCAGGTATTCCCGTATTTCGGTTCCGCGCGCCAGGACAAATACCCTGGTTATATGTTCATTCCCGACGGGAGCGGCGCATTGGTCCGTTTCCGGGAACCGGTCGCGGATTACTACTACGCAAAATATTACGGTGCGGATTACGGCTATGTCGATGCGGCAGCGAACCGCGAGCTCACGCTCCCCGTATTCGGAATGATCCACGACGTCGATGAAAACGGCTTTCTGGGAATCATCGAATCCGGGGACACCTGCGCGGATCTGTCCGCCAATTTCTGGGGTTACAGAAACAACAATTATTTCTGGATCACTCCCCTCTTTAATTTCCGGGAATTCTACACCAATGTCATCGACCGCAGCGAAAGCGGCGCGCCCACGGTTTCGGAAAAGCGGAACCCGGCCGATTTGAAAATCCGCTACCGGATTTTGAGCGGGCAAGAAGCCGACTATGTGGGCATGGCCCGCGCCTATCAAAGCTTCTTGCTGGAAAGGGGAGAACTTGCTCCGCAGGAGGGGCGCGATTCCATTCCTTTGGCCCTGGATTTTCTGATGGCGGAAACCGAACCTGCTTTCCTTTTTGAAAGAAGGGTCAAAATGACGACGCCGGAACAGGCGCTCGCTATTTACCGGGATCTGCGGGATGAAGGGATAACCAACCAAAGGCTCAATTTCCTCGGCTGGAGCAAGAGCGGGTTCGTGGATGCCGGGCCCTACAAGGTGAGGCTGAATTATTCAGAAAAAAGCTATCGGAAGCTCTTTGAAGAAATCAAAGCCAACGGGGATGCATTTTATTTCCTTGTAGAATATGTCCGGACTTCTAAAAAGGCGACGCGCCCCGGAAGCGCGGATCTTGCCCGGAGGATGAGCAAAACAAAGATGGAGCTGAAGCTTTACAGGACGCTTTCCGAGCAGGTTTCCGTTAATTTCCTCCGTCCGGAAGCGAGTCTGGAAATGGCCCTCGCGGATAGGGAACGGTTCCGAAGCAAGGGAATCGAAAACCTTGCTTTCCAGAGCCTTGGGAACACGCTTTTCAGCCATTATGAAAACGGTCGCCGCCATCATCGGGAGGAAAGCCTGAAACATTACTTAGAGCTTGCTTCGGCTTACAGGAAATCGGCTTTCTACAGTCCCAATGCCTACATGTTCCGCCATGCTTCCGAATATTACCAACTCCCTTTATACAATTCCCAGCATCATTTCTTCACTGATCTCGTGCCCTTCCTTCCGATCGTCCTGAAGGGCTTCCTGGAATGCTATTCGCCCTATCTCAATTTCAACGCGCTCGGCAAAGAGCAGATTTTGAATCTGATTGATTTCGGGGTCAATCCGAGCTATATCATCACTTGGGAAGCGACGACAAAATTGCTGTACACGCGCGCAAACCACTATTACAGCACCCGCTATGCGGATTTCCGGGAACAGATTTTGGAAACCTACCATTACATGAACAATGCCCTGAAAGCGGTCCACGGTTCCGCGATCGTCGCTCGGGAGGTGCTTGACGACGGAGTGGTCAAGGTCAGTTATGAAAACGGAAGGAGCATTTACATCAATTACAGTTCCAAACCCTACCGGGGCGAGGTAAATATTGAAGCAGAGGATTATTTGGTAACATGATCAGGAATTTTTTCAGAAAAATCGGCAACTGGATTTATGATTTCCATTTGAAAATCGCTCCTTTCACGGCCAAACTCTCCCGTCTCTTTAAGAACAATTTCCTGTTCCGCAAAGAAGGAACGCAAATCGTCTTTTTCCGGAAACTAAAGCTCAAAGTGACCAACAGGCGCCGCGAAGCGCTCACCGGTTATCTCTTCATTTTTCTCTGGCTCTTTGGTTTCCTGGTCTTCACTGCCTATCCCTTGCTTTATTCCTTCTACCTTTCTTTCCAAACCGCCTTCTTTAACATCCGTACCGGAATCATGACCGATCCTGCCGGCCTCACGAACTATAAGAACGTCCTGAGCGATGCCAATCTCCTGCCCCTCTTCGCCAATTATCTCGGGAAAACGGTCCTGGCGGTGCCGATCATCATCGTCTTTGCGATTCTGATCGCCGTGCTCATCAACCAGCCCATTAGGGGCAAGGGTGTCTTCCGCACGATTTTCTTCCTGCCCGTCGTCATTTCCACGGGACCGGTTCTGGGAGAGCTCATCCTCCAGGATGCGACGAGCCTGCCGTCCCTGTCGGAATCGGCCGCGGTGCGCTCTGTCATGAACAATCTTCCCCGTTTCGTTGCGGAGCCTGTCACGCTGCTCTTTGATTCCCTGCTGATGACGCTCTGGTATGCGGGGATACCGATTTTGATTTTCCTTGCGGGTTTGCAGAAAATCAACAAGGAAATCTATGAGGCGGCCTCCGTCGACGGGGCTTCTCCTTGGGACACCTTCTGGAAGATCACGCTCCCCTCAATCAAACCCCTGATCACGGTCAACATCATCTACATCGTTGTTTCGATGTCGCTCTATGTGGAAGCGGGGGGGATTCTTGACCTCGCAAAATCCCACATGATCAGCGGCACTCCGGACAATCTTTTCTGGAAGGGTTACGGCTATGCGGCGGCCATCGCCTGGATTTATTTCCTGATGATGGTGCTCATCATGCTCCTTTTCATAGGCTTGCTCTCGATACGGAAACGGAGGCGGTCCAGATGAAAGCGAAGAAGATTTTCAATAAGAACAAAATCAGGCATTTTCTCTTCGGAATGCATTTCAATGACGGTTTTCTCTTCAAAGCAATCATTTATCTGCTCCTGATTGCTTTCAGTTACATTTATCTCTACCCGCTTTTGTTCATGGTCGTAAACAGCCTGAAAAACATCGACGACCTAATCGATCCCGGCGTCAACTGGGTGCCGAAGACGCTTTATTTCGATAACTACCAACGCGCTTTCAAAGTGCTTGAGTTGCCAAGGGCATTCTTTTCTTCCACCTGGTATGTTGTGAAGGTTTCCGTGCTCTCGACAGCGACGAGCGCGCTCGTGGGCTATGGTTTCGCGCGTTTCCGCTTTCCTTTGAAAAAACTCCTCTTCGCGCTCATGTTGGCGACCTTCATTCTTCCCCCGCAGGTGACGATGGTCTCCATCATTCTGATTTTCAGGAAGCTCGGGCTGATGTCCAAGCAAGCGGCGATCATGCTTCCGGCTTTTCTCGGCCAGGGTTTCAATTCCGCCATCTACATCCTGATCTTCCATCAATTCTTCCGGACGATTCCCAAGGTCTTGGACGAATCGGCGCAGCTGGACGGGGCCGGTCCTTTCCGCGTATTCAGAAGCATCTCCCTGCCCTTGGCCCGGCCTGCAATCATCATCGTCTTTCTCTTTTCCTTCGTTTGGACCTGGAACGAAACTTTCGTCACCGGTCTCTATGCTGGCGGGGCGATCACGCTGCCCTTGAAACTGATGGCCTTCGCCAATTCCTACGCGGCGCTTTTCCCGCCGGGGACTCCGGGCGCGGAATTGAACGAAGCGATCAAACTGGCCGGGAATGTTCTCACAGTACTGCCCCTCTTGGTGATATATTTCATTTTCCAAAAATGGTTTACGGAAAGCATCGACCGGACCGGGATTACCGGCGAATGAAGGAGGATTCCATGAAGAAATTAAGTCTGTTGCTATTAATGATTGTTTTGCTCGTTTTCCTTCCCGCCTGCAGGCGCGGGGGGTTGGAAATCCCCGAGGACTGCCGGCACCTGCCCGTGGTTGACGGCTGGGTTCCCGTCTGGTGCGATGAGTTCGAAGGCAGCGAACTGAATCCGGACAAATGGACTGCGTTGAACACCTCCTGGGGCGGTGGAAACAACGAGGCCCAGTATTATCGGCCCGAGAACGTAAAGGTTGAGGATGGGCTCCTGGTCATCACCGCCAAGCAGGAAAACTACGGCGGGAAGAATTACACTTCGGGGCGGATCCACACCCAGTATAAAGGGGATTGGCTCTACGGCAAGGTCGTCGTTCGTGCGAAAATGCCCGCGGGCAGGGGCACTTGGCCCGCAATCTGGATGCTTCCTTCCATGAACGCTTACGGAATCTGGCCGAAGAGCGGAGAGATTGATATTGTAGAATACGTGGGGTATGACAAGAACCGCCTGCACGGGACGTTCCACACCGAAAAGTTCAACCACATGCTCGGAACACAGCTCGGGAAATCAATCGAATACCCGGGCATCACCACAACCTTCATCGACTATACCATGATCTGGTCACCGGGCGAAATCGAACTCTATGTCGATGACTTGCTCCTGACCAGATTCGCCTACACCCCCGAATTCAACCAGGATGTGAAGCCGCATCAGGCCTGGCCCTTCGACCAACCCTTCCACCTGATCATCAATCTTGCGATCGGAGGAAATTGGGGGGGAGCCATGGGAATCGACAATTCCATCTTCCCCGTGAGCATGTTCGTGGACTATGTCCGCGTCTATCAAAAGGACTACATGAGTCTGGATATGAAAAAACCGGAGCCTATTTCCGAAATTAAAGACGGAAAACAACTGAAAAATATGATATACTGGAAGCGACCCCATGACGACCAGGGCATCGAATACTATAAGATTTATCTGGACGGGAAGCTCCATGACGAGTCCCGCCTGAACGCCTATGTCTTCGAAGGGCTCGAACCCGGAACCTACCAGGTGAAAGTCGTGGCGGTCGATTTCACAGGGAAGAAATCAAAGCCCTGTTATCACACATTGCATTACCGTTAGCGAGGAAAACATGGTGAAAAAATTGGTGTATTTGCTGGTCGCGAGCATCATCGGCTCTTTTCTCTATCTCCGCAGTTTGAACCATGCCTATCTTGTGAAGGAAATCGAACTGATGAAGGAGGCTTTTTCTGCCGGGACCTTCGGTGATTATCTGGGGTACACGAGCCCCTATTTTCGGGAACGGTTGGAAATTGAGGATGCTGATTTCCGAATCTCCGTCTATGAAGTTTTGGCGGCTGAGGACGGACGTGCCAAAACCGGGGTTGCGGTCTTCGTGAGCCATTTGAACGAAGAAAGATTCCGGATTTCGGAAGATTTCGGCGACCAAAACGACAGGACCGACCTAGCGGTTGCCAGCGATCGTTTGATTTACAGCCATCTTGAGGAAATGAAACTGAGGGGAGATTTCATTTCCCAGTCCTACGGTTACCGGAAATACGGGGGTTATTATTATCTCTTTTATCCGGATGAAGAAGCTGAATACCATTGCGAACTTTCGGATTATGAAGGCAATGTTTTTTCGGAATTCTCTTTTAATTTCGAAGCGTCTTTTCCGAAGCATGCCGCCCTTGAGGAATTGGATGGGGTTTTGGGTTCGGACTGGGAGCGGGGTTTCGATCAGGGACGGAAGCTCTCCTTGGTCCGCCCCTTCGCCAACCGCATCATGCTCGCCTACGGGGCCATCGTCATCGCCTTCGGAATTTTCCTCTTTCGAAAATCCATCTTCAAAAGGAAATGAGCGCTCGCCTGAGCGCTTTTTTCATTCATGGAAGGGATTTTTTTCGAATATAATTTAATAAGCATGAACTGAGGGGCTTTCCATGAGTGTTTATTTAAAAGCATTTTTATATAGTTTCATGATCGCTGTCTTTGCCTTCCTTTTCTTCATCCCCTTTCTTCGGAAAATAAAATTTGGGCAGACTGTGCGCGAGGAGGGTCCCAAGGAACATTTCGCGAAAGCGGGGACGCCGACGATGGGGGGCGCGGTCATCGTGCTCGCGGCGGCGTTTGTTTTTCTTTACCTGAGGAAAGAAGCGGGTATCGACAAGCTGACCGCCCTGCTCCTGCTCATGCCGCCCCTGCTCTACGGTTTCCTGGGCTTTCTTGACGATTTGCTGATCGCACGCAAAAAAAGCAACAGAGGGCTTTCTTCCGGATGCAAATTCCTCTTCCAAATCATTTGGGCGGCGGTCTATTTCTATGTGTTTCTGAGAAAGGGACATAGCCCGGTCGTCAATGTTTTCGGCCTTGAAATTGATTTAAAATGGGGTTACGGGCTCCTGATTCTCCTGATGCTCGTCTCAGCCAGCAATGCCGTCAACTTAAGCGACGGTTTGGACGGACTCGCGGGGGGATTGGTAATCATCGCCCTCGGAGTCACGATTCTTTTGAGCCGCCATCGGAAAGAAGAAGCGGTCATGGTTTTTGCGCTCTGCCTCCTGGGGGCGGTCCTCGCCTTCCTCTGTTTCAATTTCAAACCCGCAAAAATCATCATGGGGGACACCGGTTCCCTCGCCCTGGGAGCAAGCCTTGCCAATCTCTTCATTCTTTTGAAGATGGAAGTCCTGCTCCTCCTGGTCGGGCTCGTTTTTGTCCTGGAGGCGCTCTCCGTCATCATCCAGGTCGCCTATTTCAAACTTACGAAAGGAAAAAGGGTTTTTCTGATGGCTCCGCTCCACCACCATTTCGAACTCAAGGGTTATTCCGAAATAGAAATCGACGCGGGTTTTTGGCTGCTCGCGCTCATTTC
>FZPS01000068.1_pt162 | contig 10626 bp, 9 predicted proteins | sample 1817821 | NCBI WGS metagenome assembly FZPS01 (sample SAMEA104158645, study PRJEB21678) | metagenome | place: Germany | collected 2015-04-21 | reverse complement strand
ACTATAGCAAAATCTTTTCGGCGATAAAAAACCTAATAAAGATATTGCGTTATTTTTAGAAATATGCTAAAATGTAACAGTAAGAATTTTTGGAGGTCCTATATGCGTAAAAAAAAGAAAAAAGATATAGAAGAATTCGAATTACAGTATCCTGGCCCTATTGCTGAGGAAGAAGAAATTTTTGAGCGTAATTATTTCGAAGAATATTACCTTGCTTACAAAAATGATTATATTACGCAATATCTTGATGTATACAGGAAGCTAAAAGAACAAGAAAAAAACAACAATAAATAGCACCTAGTACCAAGAAATTGGTACTTTTTTATAAGGAGATAATGATGTCATTACTATCTAAGGTACTAAAAATTGCCGTGCCAATACCCAAAATATTACATGGAGACAGCTTTTTATTTATAGGTCCGCACCCTGACGATATTGAAATTGGGGCAGGCGCTACTGTATATAGGCTAACTTCCATGGGCAAAAAGGTAAAATTTTTGATTTGCACAGACGGTAGATATGGCACACTTGACGCTGATATGGACGACGAAACACTTATTAAAATTCGTCAAGCCGAAGCTAAAAAATCAGCCGCGCATTTAGGTGTAGATGATGTAGAGTTTTTGCCTTATCCTGATGGCGGGGATTATAACGAATACGATTTGACAAAGTCTATTGCAAAAGTTATTTGCACTTTTAGACCGAACTTTATTTTTGCGCCAGACCCCAAACTGCTTACAGAACTTCATATAGACCACATAAAAGTAGGGCAGGCGGCATCTCACGCTTTTATTATGAGCGGAACGCCCAAAATGGCAAAAAATCTTGGTGTAGAGAGCATAAGCCTTAAAGGTATAGCTTATTACTATACAAATAGGCCTAATCAATATATCAAAACTTCCAATCTTATCAATAAGCAGATTGAGGCAATAAAGCTTTTTGAAAGTCAGTTCCCTAATACAGAAGAATGGCAACAAAACTTTAAAGGACTTACTCTTTATATCAAACTTAGAGCAACGCGCTTTGGTCTAAAACGCTTTTGGAAAAGCGCTGACGGCTTTTGCGTACTAGGCCCATTGCATACCCATTGCGCGCCCGAAAGTGAAGATTTTTAATTGATAAAAACTTGACAACAGCGTTTTTTATGCATATACTATAAACAATAATATTCAGGGCGTAGGTGAAAGTCCACGACCGGTGGTGACAGTCCACGAGCCGCCAACTAGCGCGCATGATTGGGTGTAATTCCCAAACCGACGGTTATAGTCCGGATGGAAGAATTTATATCTTCTTTACATGCCCTTTTACGGGTATTTTTTTATACCTAAAAGGAGAGTAAAATGAACAAAAAAACCAAGAGAATTATTACATTTTCCACATCTTATATGGCAAAAATAGCTATACTTACCGCAGTATCATTTTTGCTATATTTTTTTGCTAAATTTAATTTGCCTGCAATATTTCCGGGCTTTTTAGAGTTTCAGATATCAGAACTGCCAGCGTTGCTTGCGGGATTCTCTATGGGACCAGTATCAGGCTGTTTGGTAGTTACGCTAAAATGCCTATTAAAAATGCCATTTACATCTACAAATATGGTAGGTGAGCTTACCGATATTGTTATAGGGATTGCGTATGTTTTGCCATCATCTATAATCTATTCCGTTAGAAAGAGCAAAAAAAATGCCTTAATTGGATTAAGCGTAGGCATCGTTTTTGTGGAAATAATAGCTGTTTTGTTAAATAGGTTTGTATCCGTTCCATTTTATACCCAATTCTTTTTTGGCGGTAATTTTAGTATTCTTATCAATATGTTAAGTTCACTCTATCCCAAAATTAATGCCGACAATTTTTACGCATACTATCTATTGCTTGGCGTAGTTCCTTTTAATCTTTTAAGAAGTCTAATTGTTGCAATTTTGACTTTTTTGTTGTATAAAAGGTTGAGTGGAATTTTACATTGGGAAGGAAGTATGGCAGTAAAAATTGATGAAAAGAATGTACGCAAGAGTTGTTTTAGGTCAAAGAGCGTAACGGATACCTATAATTTAGCTAAAACTTTGGCAAACACGCTTAAAGGCGGTGAAATCATTGTGCTTGACGGAGATTTGGGCGCAGGGAAAACTACATTTACCAAAGGGCTTGCCAAGGCGATTGGCATCGATGAAAACAGCGTAAACAGCCCCACTTTTACCATAATGAAAGAGTACGACGGCAAACTAAAGCTTTATCATTATGATATGTACAGGCTAAATTCCGATGAAATATCAGAGCTTGGTTTAGAAGAGAACTTTAATGAGCCCCAAAGCGTGTGTGTTATAGAGTGGAATAAATTTGATAATCTTAAAAATGTAATCAATGTAAGGATAGAAAACACAGGTAAAAATTCAAGAAATATTACCATAGGAGAATAAAATAAATGAATGTTTTGTGTGTGGATACATCGGGCGATAAAATAGCGCTAGCGCTTGCAAAAGGCGATGAGCGTTATACTTTTATCAGCGCAGAAAATAGCAAAAAACATAATAGTTTATTGTTAAGCTATATAGATAATATGCTAATAGAGCATGCTCTTAAGTTAAGCGATATAGATTATTTTGGCGTGAATGTAGGGCCTGGTTCTTTTACTGGCATTAGAGTGGGCGTAGCTACTGTAAACGCTTTTGCGCTTGCGCTTCAAAAAAATGTTGTGGAAGTAACTAGCTTAGAACAGCTTTTTGATGGTGATGATGCGCTTAGTATGCTAGATTGCAAACATGGCAACTACTACTGCGCCCTAAAGCGCAATAATGAAATAAGTTATTTGGCGTTAAATGAAAAGGAAATAACAGACTATACAGAGAAAAAACTAGAGCTTACCAAGCCGTTGCCTAATAAGCTTTTAGAAAAGACGCTTGAAAAAATAAAGGCTAAGCAATTTGTAAAGCAAGCCAAGCCATTTTACCTTAAAAAGACCAGCGCTGAAAGGGAAACAGGCATAGATGCTTAATTTTGAAAAATTAAATTTTGAAAATGTCGCAGGCGTTGCGCTATTAGAAAAAGAGTGCTTTGGAAAATATGCGTGGAGCCAACAGCTTTTAATTGAAGAAATCAACCAAGAAAACAAACATTATATTGTAGTTAAAAAAGATAACACCGTCATAGCGTATGGCGGTTTTTCACAGGTTTTAGACGAAGCGCATATTATGAACATAGCGGTAAAAAGTGGCTACCGCAAGCAAGGAATTGCATATAAACTATTACAAAAGCTAATAGATTTAGCTAAAGAAAAAAATATCTCTAGCATGACTTTAGAAGTTAGAGAAAGTAATATCCCTGCAAGAAATCTATATGAAAAACACGCATTTAAGCTAGCTGGAGTACGGAAAGGTTACTATCAAGATAAAGAAAATGCGTGTATTTATTGGAAAGCACTGTAAGGGAGGGGAAGTTATTTTAATAAACCATATCCAATTTGGGCAAGGGGAAGATATTATTTTTTTGCATGGCTGGGGGGGCAGTATCCAAAGCTTTTTGGGCATAGCTAACCGCCTTAAAAATAATTATCGTGTCACCTTGGTAGACTTTTACGGTTTTGGCGACACACCGCCCAAGCCATATCCCATTTATCTTGAAGATTACGCTGAAAGCATACTAGATATAATTGAGCATTACAAAATGCGTCAAGTAATTTTGGTTGGCCATTCCTTTGGCGGACGGGTAGCAATAAAATTTGCGTCAAGATATAGCCACCTTTTGCAAAAAATAGTGCTGGTAGATAGCGCAGGCATAAAGCCGAGGCGAAAGCTAAGTTATTATTTTAAGATATTTAGGCACAAACTGCTTAATTTGTTAAATATTGAGCATACGGCAGGAAGCGCTGATTATAGAAAATTAGACAGCGTAGCAAAACAAACTTTTAAGAATATTATAAACGAAGACCTAACTCCAATAACCCAAAAAATAACTTTGCCCGTTTTAATTTTTTGGGGTGGCAAAGACAAAGAAACTCCCATATATATGGCAAGGAAGTTATATAAAAATTTGGTATGCTCCACGCTTATTGTATTCAAAGGCCTTGGACATTATGCCTATATTGAACGACAAAACCAATTTTATATGCTTCTCAAATCATATTTATTGGAGGAACACTATGCACTGGCTGACATTATTAACAATCATAATCTTGGGGGCAGTACTATCCTTAAGATACCACACGCTTTGTCAAAACAATAACTATAAGTTACCTCTTTCTAATAAGTTTTTTATACATCTTGCTAGTTGCTTAGCTATAATAATACCTGCAATATTAGTATTTTCTTTTATTACCAAATTTACAATCGCGGTATACAGCCTATCCGCTGGTTATTTTATATTGCTTGCATTTACCTCTATCTTTATTTACTCTGGATACAAAACTAAGCTAAAGTTTACATATAGAGCAACTCTAAGCGTAGTTTTTTGTAACTATATCCAAATTATGCTAGTAGTTATCTTAGGACTTTTTGTTGAAGATGCAAAACTTCTTATGATAACAAGTTTAGCAGTATATGCGCTGACGCCTGCAATTATGGTAGTTTCATACACGCTACTTAATGCAGTATTCGTAAAAAAAAATCAGAACTTCATAGCAAAGTGCAAGAAGAAACTGATGGAGATAAACCCTATCAGGATAGGGATTACGGGCAGTTATGGTAAAACTAGCTGTAAAAACATACTAAGCCATTTGTTAAAAAATAACTTTAAGGTGTGTGTCACAGAAAAAAACTATAATACCCCTATGGGTGTTGCGCTTACTATTGACAAAATGGAAGCCGACACCAAAGTTTTCATTGCTGAAATGGGAGCAAGGAGAAAAGGGGATATCGCAGAGCTTAGCGCGCTTGTAGAGCCAGATTATGGCATAATAACTGGGATAACCAATCAGCATTTACAGACCTTTAAGAGCATTGAAAACATCTTTGAAGAAAAGTACAATTTAGCTATTAGCCTTACCGACAAATCAACTTGCGTCTTTAACGGCACAGATAAATATACTCTAAAAATGTATAAGCAGTATAAGGGCAAAAAAAAGGTGGTAAAACTTAACAACTTCGCCGACCTTTACGCCAACAATATAGTGACAGATAGCAACGGTTCTAGCTTTACTATAAATTACAAAGATGTCAGTTTGGACTGCCAAACTAAGCTTCTTGGTAGACATAACATAGTAAACATACTTCTTTGCAGTGCGCTTGCTCTTGAGTTTGGCGTAGATAACCAAACGCTTGTAGAGAGTATAGCTACCTTGCCCCAAGTGCCCCATAGATTGCAACTTATTAAGTCCAACGGGATAAATATTCTTGATGATAGTTATAACGCAAATACCTTAGGCATAAAATATTCTCTAGAATGTCTAGGGTATTTTGATACAAGAAAAGTGGTGCTTACTCAAGGTATAGTGGAACTTGGCAAAGAGCAAAAACAAGCCAACAAGCAAATAGGACAAATGATTGGAGCGGTGGCAGATGTTGTGATACTTTGCGGAACTAACGCTCAAAGCATTAAAGATGGTCTTGATGAAAGCGGATTTACCAAGCCTATGTTTTTATATAATTCGCTAAAAGAAGCTCAGCAAAATTTTAGTAAGATATTAAAAAAAGGCGACACTTTGCTCATTCAAAATGATTTGCCCGATGTAATTTAAGGAGATTGTTATGGCAAAAAATATTGCTTTATTGTATGGCGGAGAAAGCTGTGAACACGATATATCCATAATTACAGCTATAAGCATCTATAATGCTATAAAATGGGATTATAATGTTATACTTGTATATATGAAAAACGGCAAGTTTTTTATAGGCGATAAGCTGTCTACAATTGAAACTTACACAGATTTTAAAGAATCAAAGCTAACAGAAGTTTTTTTCCAAAAGGGCGGTATGCTAAAAAGGAAAAAGCGTTCATTAAAATATCAAAGCATTGACTGCGCGCTTATTTGCAACCATGGCGGAGTGGGGGAAAACGGCAGTTTAAGCGGTTTTTTTGAAATAGCCAGAATTCCTTACACAGCTTGCGGTGTCTTAGCAAGCGCTATCTGTATGGATAAGGTATTTTGCAAGTATTTATTAGAAAAATTTCATTTTCCTGTACTAAGCTACAAGGTATATAAAAAAGGTATGGATACTGAGTATTTGCAAGATGTGATATATCCTGTTATTGTTAAGCCTGCTTGTCTTGGCTCTAGCGTAGGTATTAGCATAGCAAACGACAAAAAAAGCTTGCAAGTAGCAATTGAGCTTGGACTTATGTTTGACGACAAACTGCTTATTGAAAAGGCGCTTACTGACTTTGAAGAATTCAATTGCGCCGTTTGCGCTTGTGATGGAAAAATATTGGTTAGTGAAATAGAAAAACCTGTATTTGAAAGCGGATATCTTGACTTTTATGATAAGTATTTATGTAGTGACAATAAAAGAGAATTGCCTGCAAACGCTCCCAAAAAGATAAGGGATAAAATACACAGTCTATGCAAACAGCTTTATACAATTTTTGAATTAAAAGGAGTAGTAAGAATTGATTTTTTGTGTAAAGATGACAAGCTTTATGTAAACGAAATAAATACAATTCCTGGCTCACTTTCCACTTATCTTTTTAAGGCAAAGGGCATTGATACGCTTACACTTATAGACGGTATGATTAATAACGCAATCAGTGTCTTTAATGAGCAAGACAACAAAGTAACCGATTTTGCAAGCTCTGTGCTTAAAAACCTTGATAAGTCAGCATTAAAAACAGGCATTAAAAAATAAGTTATTGCGCTAAATCCTTAGTTATTTTAGCTTTTGCATTTTCTATTTCGGCTACAAGTTTTTCAAGCACATTTTGGGGGGATTGCCACCAGTCGCGTGACCAAACTCTAACTATTTTCCAGCCTTTGCCCTCCAAAAATTTTATGCGGAACACATCGCGCTCTAACACTTCAGTGCTGTTTTGATAGGCTTGATAGTCGCACTCTATGCCAAGCACAAACTTACCAAGTTTTTTATCATAAACGCCTAAAGATAGTTTATAATTTGTGTTGCCAAGGTTTGCAAAGACGGTATAACCTAGTTTTTCTAATTCTGCTTTTATTTCTTGCTCATAGGTAAAGACGCAATCTGTTTTTGCTGACGATGGCAAGTTGGACAAAATTTTCTTTACTTCATCTTGATTGCCCGTACTTACTGCTCTTGCATATTGCAAATACCTTTTTAGCAGTCTAGGCCCTGCATTTTTACTGTTGTCTGCTTGAGTAAGTTCTTCAGGCTCTATGCTAGTTACTATATAAATCTTTTTCCTTGCTCTTGTTATTGCTACATTAAGACGATTTTCTCCGCCCTCAAGAGAAAGTGAGCCAAATTGCGCTACAATTTTGCCTTTATTGTTACGGGCATAGCCTATGCTAAAAATAATGATATCACGCTCATCGCCTTGCACATTTTCCAAGTTTTTTACAAATAAAGAGTGATTTTCTCCGTCTTCATAGCGGTGGGATTCTTGATAAAGCTGACGCCTAAAAGTACCGCTAGTATCAGCTTCTTGGTCCAAAATATCTTCAATATATTCCTTTTGGTCGCTGTTAAAAGTCACAATCCCAATTGATTCATTTTGTTTGCGATTATTAAACAAGCTCTTTAATAGCTTAACAACTGCAACGGCTTCTTGATGATTATGACGGTTGACCCATTCGCCATTTACCTTAATTCGCTCTATGGGTTGTTCTTTTTGTCCATAGCAAAGGTTGGGCGCAATTTGTAGCTTGTTATCATAAAAAGCAAGGTTGCTAAAGTCAATAAGCTGGCAAGATTCACTGCGGTAGTGGTAAGCAAGTTCAATTTGTGGATACTTATTTATAGCTAGGTCAAGTAACGATGTTACTTCAAGCGCCGCTTGCGCTGATAAATCCATATTGGCGTCAAAATCTTCAGCCAGATATCTTCTAATAAAGGTAGATGACGGCGGTAACTGCTTATTGTCGCCAGCTACCACAATCTTTTTACCGCGATAAATAGAAGGCAAGGCGTTTTCTATAAACATTTGGCTAGCTTCATCAAACACCACTAAATCAAACATTTCTTTTTTTAAGGGGAATATGGTGCTAACAGCTTGGGGTGACAACAGCCAGCAGGGGAAAAGGCGCATAAGGTATGGTTCAAAGTGTTCCACCATTTTTCTTACTGGCCAAAGATAACGCTGTTTTTCAATTTGGTAGCAATAATCTTTGCTCTCCTTATCAAACATAGCAAAATAATTGTTATATTCATAAGAAAATCTATCATACGCAAGCGCTTTTGCTACTTCTCTTTGCTCAGCTTTAAGCTCCAAAATTCGTTTTCTGATATTATCAAAAGCTATTGTGTTACAGAGTTTTTCCTTAATATATCCGTCGCTTGCAATAATTTCTTTATAAATGCGCATAGGCACAAGCATATCTAAGATATGTTCAAAAGACCTTCTTGTAATTTTGGCTTTGCTGTATGCAAAATCCAAGATATATATAATATCTTTATCAAGCTCTGATACCGTTTTGTTTATATCCCTTATCTCAATATAGTTTTCCAAAGCTTCAATAATTTTCACAAGTAAATAATTGTTGCCGTTTATTATACTGCCTATGGTAAGAGAAAAACCTTCTTCAGTAAGCACCGACTGCAAAATTTCCAACTCTTTTTCATACTGCAAAAAAGCGTGCATTGCAATATTTAGGTCAATGACAATGCTAGAGTGTAATTTATTATAATCATATTGCGCCTTAGGAAAAAATATCCAAAATGGCGGAAATAGCATAGAAAGTTTGCGCCAAGAGTCAAGGGCGGGGTTTTCTAGCTTTGTAATTATGCTAGCTACCTTTTTTAATGATGGACGGTCACAAGCAATTTTTTCAAGATAAAAAGTAGCTAAATACCTGCTATGCGGATATGCAGAAAAATCAAAGGGCAAACGGTCTTTATCCACAGCTTTTTTCAAAAAATTGTGGCATTTTTTTAAATTGTGCATATCGATATCATTTTGTATATGCACAGCCATAGGATTTCTTTTAATAATGCTTAGTTGGTCTAAATACAGCTTGCCTATTGCCTTATCCTTAATGTGTTTTATGTGGTTTGCTAGCTTATCATACTCCATATAAGCAATGTCGCTGTTCAAAAATTCTGTATATAGGTTATAATCGGCGCTGTTTTGCCCCAAGTTGTAGCTTTTAGCGTACATCTCTTGCAGGCTAAGCCCAAAAGAGTTTTTGGAAAACAGCGTATCGCTTATAGTCTGTAAGATATTAAGCTCTTTTTGTATGTCTTGTTCAAGAAGCGAAAAATTTCTGTCACTGGGGCTTGGGCAATACTTCATTGCTAGCTGGTGCATAGCAATAGCGCGTTCAAAAAACCTTGATTTTTGGTTTTCAGGGTCGGGCAGGAGCATAGCTTTTCTATTGAGATTCCCAAGACGGGAAAATACCACTTCAAGCGCCGCTTGCTTTTGGCTAACTACCAATATGCGCTTGCCTTTGCACATTGCGTCGCTTATAAGGTTGACAATAGTTTGACTTTTGCCTGTGCCTGGCGGTCCAAAAATAACCATATTATTATGGCTGTTGATGCTAGATATAGCTTTTTCTTGCGCATAATCTAAGTCACTTACCGTATAACAAGGCTGTTTTTTTTGCGCTTTTGACATTTTCATTGGCTTGCCTTTGAGCAATAACTCTATACTAGGCGTGGACAACTGGTTTTTTTCCATAATAAGATAATCATTGTATATAGGATTAGCCATAGGAAAGCGACCAAGCACCGCCATGTGTTTATACTCTAATTCAATGTCAGCGCATTCTTTATGCTCATCAAAGGGCACAATGTTTTTACGCTTTTGATATTTTATATCCATACCAATTGCGTTTAGAGAGTCTACCACTTGATAAATGTCCTGATAGCTTTGGCTATCTAGTGGGTCAAATTCTTGCAAAATTCTTTGGGAATTAATATGATTTTCCTTACAATAAGCCAAAATAAAACTTTTATTAAGGGATACTAATTGATTATCTATATGTCTTATTACAACAGAGTTTTTACCAATATCTATTGTCACAGGAAACAATACTAGCGGCGCGCGAACGGTTATATCTTTGCTTATTTTGCCATAAATATAGCCAAACCCTATGCACAAATCGTATTTGCCTGTTTCTTTAAGAAGCTCATTAACTTCTCTTGACAGGTATTTAAGCCAATTCATGTTGGTAGCCAATATGCTGTCGGCATCAATACTTTCAGCTGAACTTTTAGATATTTTTTTGGCTATTTTATCGTTTATTATTACAAATTCGCTTTCTTTGCGCCACAAAAAATCATAAAAGTTGCCACAATCAAAGTGACATAAAATTTGCCCTAAGTCAAAAGAATATTTTTTTACTATGTTTTTAGTAAAAAGTGTGCGGTTTTTTCCGCTAATCTCAATAAATCGCTCTTTATAAGTTTTATAAATCTCTTGCAAAATTTCTCCTATAACAATGTTTTTAATAGTTTGTCAAAAATATCTTTGTTTTGGCGCGCTATTAATTTTTGGTTATTTAATATACTAATAGCTGTTTATTCCCCCAAAGCTAGAATTTATGCCATAAAATAATGGATATTATGTAGC
>FZPS01000213.1_pt112 | contig 10628 bp, 8 predicted proteins | sample 1817821 | NCBI WGS metagenome assembly FZPS01 (sample SAMEA104158645, study PRJEB21678) | metagenome | place: Germany | collected 2015-04-21 | reverse complement strand
TTGCATAAATCTTAAAAAACTAGCCAAGATGAAGAAAAGGCTGGGCCTATTAACTGGTCCAATTAGCTCTAATCTTTCAAATTCAGTTGATAAATTAATATTTTTGATGAAAAAGAAAATCCCATCAATAGCATTTGCCAGCTGATGGGATTTGTCTACAGTCTGAATCAAAAGGGACTGTCCCTTTTGATTTTTTGTACATATTTTCATGATTTATCCCATGGAATCCGTCTTAATCAGATAATCCAAATCCAACGGAATCTTGCTTTCATCCCCTCTGCGTATATAATCAAAGCCGCACTCGAACAGCATCTTGCGGCAGCGAGCCATGTCCATTCCACGGTTTTTAGACGTATCGCCCTGGTTGTCTCTGGGATTGGCGCCGCTCTCTGCAGTGATGAAATTGGCTCCTGCCAGATAACTCAACGTATTCGGCTCATGAACTCCCACGTAAGCCATGGTAGGAACGGTTACGGAACAAAGTGCCACGGTGGCCACGATGTGGGCCAGCCGCAACTCACTGATCTGGCCGTATTTCGCCAAAGGAGAGCCCGGCACCGCCACCCTGCGCATGGCCGCATGTTGGGTGACGCCCATTTCAATGCCGATAAAGATATTTTCCACCAACTCATCCACCGTATGCTCCGGCCCGATGGGTTCGCAACAGGTATAGAGTTTAAGCCCTGCGTCCAGGGCATTTTTCATGGTCTGAATCCGGTCTTTCGGATCCAACTTTGTATAAACCCCTTCGCCCAGACGGCAAACGTGGTAAATGCCGGTAAGTCCGGCTTTTTTCATCTCCTTGAAAGCATCCAGGCTGCTGTCACCCACATTGGCCCATAACTGCGTTGTTTTGGGCACCAGTGTTTTCGCTTTCTGAACAATGTTTACGAAATAACCCAGATCATACTCATGCATGGTCATGAAGTATAGCGCATACAGGTCGCCATCCTTGCAAAAGCTGTTGATTTTTTCTTCCAATTCTTCATCGCTGAGACGGCTTTCCTTAAAACCCGTATGGTCTTCGCCGAAAGTGCAGAACTTGCATCCGCCGGGGCAGGGCTTTACATCCACGCCGATCTGGCCCAATATGATGGCGGAATTGTCATTTTTGCTTCTAATAATGCTTGCTGCGGCGGCTCTGAGAACGCCCGACTCGAAGCTCTTTTCATCGATGGACAAAAGATATTTGCAATCCTGCCGGTCAAGGGGTATGCCGCTCCAAGCCTTGTCCAGTATCTTGTCCAGTTCAGGTGCGATTTTCATTCTTCTTCTCCTTTTCCATTAGTTTTTATTTCAACGCTACATACGTTACTTTTCAACGTATAAATAAGTGCTGTATACCTGTTCTTCGAAGGCAGCCCTGTCGACCTCAGACCTTCTCGCCTTTAAGACCTTGTCAACTATTGGACTACGTCTAATAGTAAGCTAAAATATATCATATGCAGATAGCCGAAGTCAATCCTAATTAAAATTACTTTTTTAATTCCTTCACCTGACCGGTAGGAATCATGACAAAAAATCAAAAGGGACGGACCCTTTTGATTTTTAATTTTCTTAGATTTTATGATCTCTAATGAATACTAACGCTTCCTTTATACGATCCGATCGTACCTGTAAGTCGGATTGGGGCGTCCGGGGCTCAGGTAATTCAACTCGACGATTCTCATTTCAATGCCGGATCCGCAAGCCGATTGAAGTTCCTCTCCAACGATGTTTTTAAGAGTATCCGGATCCATCTGCACCCTGGCATTCAATGTCATACTTGCCGACTTGCCCGGGTCAACGGAGCCTCTTATGCTGAGGGTATCCTTCGTGCCTGTCAGGTTTCCGATCACAAATTTATCGCCTGCTTCCAGCAACATTTTCACATGTCCCACCGATGCGTTGAGATCATCGAATCTTGAGGCCAGATTGCTCATCAAGTTTTGCGCGAAGGCATTCCAATCCGTCTCCGCAGATTTCCCCTTCAGTTCGACAGTGGTATTGAGCCAGCCGAGGACGGCTTCGCCTTCCGCATAAATGTCATAATCCACTTCAGCCAAATGGGTTCCGGCCTCGTTGAGAGTCATGACATCGGTCAGCCAGTCTTCCAGTCCGTCCCCGTTCTTGGCGCTTATGGCGTGGATTTTGGCCTTCGGCCATTTTTCCGCGCATTTTTCTTTTAATGCGTTGACTTCGTCCGCCGTCAACAGGTCAATTTTGTTTATGACAATGATATCCGCCTCTTCGGTCTGCTTATTGATGATATAAGCTGCGCTTTCATGAAGTCCCGCGTTTCCGCCCTGGAGAATATCGGCTAACCGCTTGGGATCTACCAGCACGGAAAGAGGCGCCATTTCCAAATCTTCCTTGTATTTTTCTTTCAAAGGCTGCAATAGGGTGGCCGACAGGTCCGTGCAACTGCCGACGGGTTCCGCAATGATCACTTCCACGTTATTCCTGCTCCTCATTTGCGATATGGCGTCTGTAAGCCCGTTGAAATTGCAGCAGAAACAACTTCCGCTGACTTCTGACACAACTCCGTTGGCCTTTTCGAGGAAAGCCGTATCCACCAGCGCGGACGCCTGATCATTCGTTATGAGACCGACCCGCTTGTCCTTTTCGGTAATTCTCCTCGCCGCTTCCCAAAGCAGCGTCGTTTTGCCGGCTCCGAGAAAACCGCCTACCATAATAATCCTTGTCTTCATCCTACCTACTCCTTTTAATTGCCATTATGATTTGTGCCTTCAACTTGCTAATCATGCTTGCTAATATATTTACCACAATTATTTATTATGGCAACAGCTTTTTGCCTTTTAAATATAAAAAGGGGGGCACCCCGAATTGAGGTGCTCCCCTTTGATATCTGATATCGCTTGTTGTCTGCTTTGCCTGCTTTGTATTTCTCCTGATCCCACCGTTTTATTGTGCCGTCATCTCGATAAATCTCTGCAGGATTGCCGCAACCTGTGCCCGGGTGACGGGATCCTTCGGCATCAGAGCGCCGTTTGAACCTGCCACAATGCCCTTTTCCACTGCCCATGCCATGGCATCTTTCGCGTAGTCTGAAACCTGATCGGCATCGGAGAATTTGCTCAAATCTCCGTCGGCCTGGGGATATCCGGCATAGCGCCAGAGGATAGCGACCATCTGTTCCTTGGTGATATTGCGATAGGGATTGGTCCCGTCGGAGATTCCGGCATTCATGGCCCAACTGCGTGCCGCATCGTAGACTCCGCTTCCGGAAAGGCTTTGTCCGTCCATGCGCCCGAGAACCGTCCACAGCATAGCGCGGGTCATGGAGCTGTGGGGAGAGAAGGTGCTTGTGCCGGTGCCCGCAAAAAGCCCATTTTTGTTGGCATACTCAACAGCGCTGTAGAACCAATCCTTCTTTTCTACATCTTTAAACGGATTATCCCAAGTATCCGTACCGGTAGACGGATCCGGCTGAGTGTTCCCATCAACGCCATCGGCAACGCTGCCACCACTGTTAACACCACTATTACCACCACTGCTGCTGCCTCTACCGCCGCCACTACCACCACTACTATAAGCAGTAATTGTTATGATCTGATAATCGGAAACAAGGACTGTTCCCGCCGCCTTGACGCGAACATGGTACGTGCCGTTTGTGAGGCCTGTGACTTCACTGTCGGTTACGCTTATCCAAGTATCATCTGTGGAAAGCTTATACTCCATCGCCGTTGTCACACCGGTCAGCTTTCCGTCATTGTTGGCCAAGGTATTGCAGTCTGCCTTACCTGCTGAAGGCGTTTCCGCCTGGTAACCGTTATGGTCTGCACTTCGGAATCCAGGGTTGTAGTTCTATTGCCTGATCTCTTGACTTTGATACCATTTGTTGCCGTAACGCCGGAAATATCCATGGTCGCACCGGTGACAGAGATCCAAGTGCTGCCCCCGTCCACGCTGTATTTCATGGTGGTGTCTACATTAGACAGGGTGCCGCTATCCGGCTCGGTCGCTGTGAAGGTCACAGTAGGTGTTGGAGCAAGATACGCCATGCCTTCAAAGACGGAAGCCGGCCAACCGTTTTCAGTCGTATATCCGAAAGCTCCCACGGGGACGAAAACAAACGAGTTCGAGCTCGAAAAGACGTAAGTTCCGAGGTTCGGGGCAGTATCGCCTTTTGCGACGACGACTTTCAGGCTGCTGTTGCCGCTGAACGCGGAATTTGCGATAGAGGTTACCGTCGCGGGAATTACGATCCTGGGAAACTTTGCCCCGCTAAACGCCCTTACCCCGATGGTCTCAAGGCCATCTCCGAGTCGAACATCCACCAGTTGCGAGCAGCCGTACACCGCCTCCGTTTCAATGGCAGTCACAGAGTCCGGGAATTCGATAGAGGTCAAATACCCGTTATTATCATAGAAAGCGCGCTGACCGATGGTTTCGACGCCGTCAGGGACTACATAGCTTGTCCCTGTTTTACCCTGGGGATAGCGAACCAGCCTTACCAGGTTCCCGGCACCATCTTCGGCATATAGCACGCCGTCAATCGATTCAAAAGATTCATTTTCTGCAGAAACGATGATCTCTTCAAGTTTCACACAGCCTGTAAAAGCGTTATAGTCTATAGAATTAACGCCTGCTCCAATCTCAACGCTCCCAAGTTTGGCATATGCCATAAAGGTATTTGTTTTAATCGCGGCAACTTGGTCGGGGATTGCAACAGACTCAAGCCCTGAGTAAGCGAACGCTTCATAGCCGATGGAAGTAACGGAATCCGGGATATTTATGGAAGACAGCATGCGGCAGTACATAAACACGTAGTCGCCGATAGTCTTCAAGGAAGGCGGGAGCGTAACAACGTTCAGGTTTTCACATCTGTGAAAAGCTCGGTCTCCGATAATTTCCACGTCTTCTGGAACCTCGTATCTCTCATCCGGTTTCCCCTGGGGATAGCGAACCAGCCTTACTAGGTTCCCGGCACCGTCCTCGGCGAACAGCACGCCATCAACCGATTCGAAATAAGCGTTCTTTTCGGAAACGTTGATCTCTACCAGTTTCGGGCATTGGGTAAAAGGTCTCACAAACCCGGTAACATTTTCCCCAATCCAAACAGTGGTAAGCTCAGGGAGTCCGTCGAATCCGTCGCCGACAGAAGTAATCGAGTCATCCAGCACAACCGTGACGACGTTATTCACGATTTCAGATTTCTGGCGCCACGCTGCGCTGTTTTGCGTTTCCCCGTTACTATAAACAGTAAGCGTTCCTGTTGTCCCATCGTAGTGGTACCCTGATGCATCCGCTAGCGCCGATGTCGGCAGCAGATTAAATACCACAAAAAAGGTAAGTAGAATGCTCACTAATTTTGCTTTTATATTCATATTCCTCTTCATATTCCTCCGCATTTTATGTCGTTTCTTTTTTTTGATCTTTTCTTATTCAATTCAATTTCTCTGCCGCCCGAAAGCCCATCAGCAGGGCCGGCAAGCGGTTCATGGGTTTTCGCAAAATGCGGTTATAGTCTTTGGACGCCTCACGGTAAAGCATCCGGCTGGTTTCAAGCATGCCGGCTGCAACATTTGCATCGGGTCCGTCCCTTGTTAGGCCGGATAAACGTTCATGCAGCCGCATCTGCTCCTCAAGACCGGCCAAACCGTTACGAGCTGCCGCCAGTTCCTTGTAGACGGTTCGAAACCAGATAGTCACGAAGGCCGCACCGCATATGCCGACAACAAAATATGCAATGATTGAAGACATAGGTCATATCACCTCACAAGGTGGAAATATAGCATAAATAATTGTCAATAATCGCTGTTTGCCTGAATGGTAGTGGATTTTTGCCCTAACGGTAATCAAGTGGTTGCTGGTCATCGTAGATTTCTATTCAAACGATAGTCGGACGATTGCCAGTTGGGAAAGAGCTATCCGAAGATAATCAGGCGGTTGGCCTGTCGTGAAATATTCTTCTTCAAACGGTAATTAAGCAGTTGTCGAACAATAAAAATGATTGTATAATATGTATTTCACTTTCAGGAGACGGAATTCATGAAGATTGCCATTTGCGATGATGACAGGCAGGATCTGCTGCACATTGTCTCCCTCGTTGAAGCATATAGAGATACCCGAAAGGCAGAACTGACCTACGTTTGCTTTCAGAATGCCACCACAGATAATATTAAAAAAAGCACCGAAGATAGTATTAAAAAAACGCAGAGCACCGCAGATAATATTAAAAAAACGCAGAGCACCGGAGATAGTATTAAATGATAACAATATACATAGGACTTTTACGATTGGTTTTTCACTGATTTTCGGAGTGCTGCTTTCAGTCTGTTTTGCGGGCGTAGAGCGCACACGGAAGAATAGAGCCGCCGTCGGCTGCGTCTGCCTCATTCTCCTGTTGGCGCAAACCCTCTGCTGGTGGTTTTTTGGTATAGAAACAACTTCGAAATTATACTCTTTGATTATCCATCTTCCGGTATTTCTTTTCCTCACCATGTATTTGAAACGCCCCTGGTTGGTTTCCGTCGTCAGCATACTTACGGCTATCTTTGCTGTCAGGTGCCGCGATGGATCGGAATCGTTTTGGGCGCAGTCTTCGACAACAGACTCGTTGACCATATTTGCTACATTGCAGCCATTTTTGTCGCCTATTATCTCTTTCGTAAATATGTGGCTGACGTTCTACTGCAACTGATGGAGAAATCCGCCAGGACCTGTGTCCTGCTTGGCGTCGTTCCGTTGTTTTATTATTTATTCGATTACATCACCACCATCCATACGGGTTTGCTTCAAGGCGTGAACGGTACTGACCAGTTCATGCCATCCGCGCTGTCCATCGTCTATTTCCTGTTTATCATCCTTTACTATATCGAAATACAGAAGCAGACATACGCCCAGAGGGAACGAAATATGCTGGCAGCCCAGCTCCACGGAGCCCGTTCGGAACTTGTGTCCCTGCGGCAGATGCAGGAAACGGCCGCGGCTTACCGCCACGACATGCGCCACCATATTGCGATTATGCAAAACATGGCATCCGAAGGCAATTTAGAAAAGATCAAAGCATACTTGAATACTGCCCAATCAGATATAGAAGCAATCACCCCGATTCGCTTTTGCGAAAACGAAACGATGAATTTGATCTTGTCAACCTTTTTAAATAAGGCGAAACAGGCGGGAGTAACGATGACAGTGGAAGCAAAGCTGCCGGAATCGATCCCTTTCAGCGATACGGAGCTCTGCTTCTTGTTTTCAAACGGCCTTGAAAATGCCATTACCGCCGCTGCCGTATGCACCGATCCGGAGCGCAGGACTGTAACTGTCAGGGCAATGATTCATAAGAACTATCTGCTGGTCTCAATGGAAAACCCATATGAAGGCGAAATTGTAATGAAAGATGGGCTTCCCCAATCATCCGCCGAAGGTCATGGATACGGAACCCGCAGCATGGCGGTCATCGCTAATGCCCACGACGGCCAGGCAATTTTCAGCGCCGATAATAGTCTATTTTCCCTGAAAATCTTGCTTCCCATATGATCTGCTGCATCCGGCACCTGGCAACTCTGCATCGGAGAAGTTGCTCAGATCATCGTTGGCTTTGGGCGATCTTGAAGTATGCAGCGCTTTGCGAGATCTTGAAGTATGCAGCGCTTTGCGAAACGGTTATAATCAACTATTTATTACTAACTTTTAATTTTTTAGTTGATTTTCACGGTTTTTCTTAGAATTTTCCCCTTTTTAAGGGCAAAAATCAGCTAAAATTAGTCAATAGATCATATTTTAGCTGATCTTCCTGATTCCTATTCTTCTTTCTCCTATTAATCTTCATCGGCATTCGGTATTATTTTATCTTCACCGGCATTTGGCATTATTCTTCCCTTACCTCCCGACAGAAAAAGCCTTCTCCAGCATCTCCCCAACAGCGTTATAAGCCAGGCGGCAGGATCGAACACCATGGGGTTTGCTTTCTCCATATCCGGAAGACCGCGAGCGTCCAAGAATCCGGATTGAGCCAGCAACAAATAACCCAAGACGTCTATGCCAAATAAAAACCGTACGGGCTGTTATACTCGTACGGTTTTTGGTGGAGCTAAGGGCATTCGAACTGGTCAGGGGTTCAAATCCTAGTACTTTCTAAGGAAAGACCGGATGGACACTATCCTGCCCATCCGGTCTTTCTTGGTGGAGCTAAGGGGATTCGAACCCCTGACCTTTTGACTGCCAGTCAAACGCGCTCCCAACTGCGCTATAGCCCCAAAACTCAGCCCCCTTATGATAGCATAACTGCCGATATGATTTCAATCCCTAAAATTTATTTTCTTACGGCTTATGTGCGGAAAGGTTAGCCTTTATGCGGAACTTTATTCTGTAAAGTCTTTATGTGAATCTATCAGAACACTCTTGGCATCAGGATCCCAGTCGACGCCAAAGTTCAAGACCTTTCCCAGATCCCTCAGCTTGAAATAGTTGTTGCCGTCAATGTTATAAGCAACCAGGGCAACTTCCTCTCCGTCTACATAAATTGTAGACTGTGTGGCCAGGCCAGTCTTGTTCTCCGCGGAAGGATTCCCTTCCAGATCGCATTTTTGTATGGTGTAAGATTTACCTGTTGTTAGCAAAATGCTGTCGGATTTCGCATCCCATTCGACATTGAACTGCTTTTCCGTTCCGGTCAAAACTGCGGCAATATCGCGCAATCTAAAATAATTATAGTCGTTGATATTATAGGCGAGAAATTCCTGCGGTTCTCCGTCCACAAGCACCTTTGAACCGGTGGGGATTGCAGTGACGATAAGTTCAACCTTGCCATCTTCAGACTGCTGCTGCGCTTCCGCCTTCACAACTCGGAAGAAATAGGAAATCGTCTCCTCGCCTTCCGTAATGTCAATGCTCATAAAGGCATAGTCAATATCGCTGTAAGTGACCGCATAAGATACAGTTTCACCGGCTTCAAGTTCGTTCCTTTCTCCCCTGCCGTACCCGTCAAGGCTCATGGTAAAGGAATCGATCTTCCGGTTGCGCTCGTTGTAACAAGTAATCTGGTGAGAAATTCCCTCCGTCTTGGCTGTCAGGGAAATGACGGAGCCCACCGGCAGCTCATAGAGCATCACTTTATCCGCTTCAGCATTCTCCGGCGCAGATAGCTCATGCTGGTCGCTTATTTCGGAAATGGTGAGAAGATAGTTTTCTTCATCAGCGCTGGGAGTTAAATTGAGATTCGTTATGGCATAGACTCCCGCCGCAGCCAAAAAAACAAGGGCAATAACAAGAACTATGTTAACAGATGCTCTGCGAGTGTTTATTCTCATGTGATTTGCTCCTCCAATCGTTATTTCAAAGGGAATAATTTATAGGCAGCCTATGCTGGCAATTTCGGTATTTCATCAACAACTTATTTCTTTTAAGTATACCTTTTCATCCATTGACACGCAAGGGAAAAAGGTATTATAATATCCCTGCATCAGCATTCAGGTTTCGCAATCCGAGTGCGTTGCAAAGCGTGGGGGCATAGTCTCAGTTGGTTAGAGCGCATGCGTCACAAGCATGAGGTCGCAGGTTCGAGTCCCGCTGTCCCCACCAATTTTTCTCCGGTACTTCCGGGGACTTTTTAGTCAATAATTGAAACATTATTCGGATGAAATCATCCATCCAACATCCTTGGAGTGTTGTAGGTATGATTTCATGCCATCGCTAAACGCATAAAAGAATAGAAACCATGGGGAATTAGCTCAGCTGGGAGAGCGCATGGTTCGCAATCATGAGGCCAGGGGTTCGATCCCCCTATTCTCCACCAAGAAAGACCGGATGGGCAGGATAGTGTCCATCCGGTCTTTCCTTAGAAAGTACTAGGATTTGAACCCCTGACCAGTTCGAATGCCCTTAGCTCCACCAAAAGGGAGCCAGACGAACATGGTTTTGTCTGGCTTTTCTCGTATTGCTTACAAGTCTTCTTTCCATCCTCTAACACCATACATTGTTTGTTTTATCACTTCTAATGCTAACCCGCGTTTGCCTTATTCTTTGCCTTGACTCAAAATGCTAACCATTCCAGTAAAAATATAAGAAAATGGTTTACCCTTGCTCCCCGTACTGGTTCAAATGCTAACCATTTCTGTAAGAATCTAAAGAAATGGTTAACGTCTGCCTCATTCCCCGATTCAAATATTAACCATTTTAAAATGAATTGTTGGAAATGGTTAATATTTTTTTCTCACTCTCAAGTCACAATTAACCATTCTGTAAAAATTATATCAAAATGGGTTATTTTTCATCCTTTAGCTCTTTCAATGCTAACCATATTGAGAGAAATTCTTGCAAATGGTTAAACTTTGTTTCTCTATGTGCCGGCTCATGCTAACCATTTTGAAAAAAATCTGCCAAATGGTTTGCTTTTGTTCCCCACATGCTTTTCCGCTCACTTTTTCCGCTCAATTTCACCATCGCAGTTTTTCACTATATCTTATATTGAGGTATATTTGGGGGAGGCCTTGGGGCCATAGTTTAACCCACAATCTGCTTGGATGCTATTACACGTGTTTGTTGTAGATTAAAGAGGGGGTGCGGACAAAAAGTTGGACTCTTTAGGGCTCCGAAAGGAGACCCGTTAAATGTATCGCGAAGATCAAATTAAGGCAGCACTCGAACTGTATCATCAATGTGGATCAGTGACCAAAACCATA
>FZPS01000094.1_pt753 | contig 10631 bp, 11 predicted proteins | sample 1817821 | NCBI WGS metagenome assembly FZPS01 (sample SAMEA104158645, study PRJEB21678) | metagenome | place: Germany | collected 2015-04-21 | reverse complement strand
CGATAGGGCCATCGCGATCATGACCCGCTGCCGCATACCCCCGCTCAATTGATGCGGGTATTCGTCGACTCGCCGCTCAGGTGAGGGAATGCCGACCAACGACAGCATCTCTATGGCCTTTTTCCGTGCTGAGGCTTTATCGAGTTTCTGGTGCAGGATGATCGCTTCCATGATCTGGTTGCCGATGGTAAACACGGGATTAAGCGATGTCATGGGTTCTTGGAAGATCATGGAGATCTCGTTGCCGCGAATCTTGCGCATCTCCGCTTCGCTCAGCTTTACCAGATCTTGACCTTCAAAAATAATCTCACCGCTCTCAATTTTACCAGGCGGTGAAGGAATAAGGCCCATAATAGAAAGACTTGTTACGCTCTTGCCGCAGCCAGATTCGCCCACAATGCCGAGGGTACCGCCGCGTTCCAGGTCGAAACTGATCCCATCTACCGCTGGTACCACACCGTCTTCTGTATAAAAATAGGTCCTGAGATCTCTAACTGATAGCAGTGTCTCAGCCATTGTACCCCTCCTTTTTCAACTAACAGCCGCGGGGTCAACAATTGGAGTTGTCAACCATATCTCTTCATTATTCGTCTGCCGCTGCGAAACTCCTGCAAAGCCCGGCAAGTTCTTGGCGGAAATATGTAGGAATAGGGGAGATTTAGCCGTAAGCCGTTTCTTTATACATTTCGAGGCATAATTCTCCACCCTGACCCGACCAAGTTATGGCATGGCCGCGGGCGGGAACCCAAAAGAACTCGACCGCCATGGGACCGTGATGCGCTACCCACAGCGTTCCCAGCCGAAACAGGGGCTCGCCGCTTCCCACTCCCCACACACTCTGCAGAGCGGCTGGAGCAGGCACTACTACTGCCCACTGCCTGCCAATTGAGAGCTCGCCCGTGCTTGTGGGCAGCAGTTCCCGCAGGTCAGTAATATCTCCTTTTAGCGTCAGGGGAAGTGCAGTGATGAGCTGCGCGAAACCCTGAGCCCCTGCCTTGGCCGCAAACCGGCTTGCTTGAGAGAGGGGAACGTCCTCCCTTACCTGCAGCAGCCGTGCCAGTTGCGGAGCGGAGATCTGGCGGATTTCCAGTCCGCCCTCTTCAGGCAGATTAAGCTCCTCCCCATCCCCGCGTACCCTTCCTAAGCGCTGTTCCATGTTCTGCACATATTCCCTGCGCAGGCGCGTTAAGGAAAGACCGGACTCAGAGAGAATTGTCCGCACATACTGCTGGGTTGTACCGGCTTGCCGCGCGATCGCTTCCACGGAGAGGAAGGGATCGGTCTGGGCGGCGCGCAGGATGCGTTCCTTGATTGACTCAGCCACAGCGCTCACCAACCTACAGGATCTTAACGAGCCGATCTGTGGGAGCTAGACCGGGGATCCGCCCCCGCTTGGCAGTGGGTTTACCGTTTACCTCTTTGATGTCCATGGTCATATCAATGGGCGGCGCGCCAGATATGTAGCTGCCCACTCCGAAGGCATCTGCTCCCGCCTCGCTCAAGATGCGAATGCGCTCAGGATCGAGCCCGCCAGAGACGAAGATCCGCACATGGTTATATCCAGCTAGATTAAGCTTAGCCCGCAGTTCCGCTACAAGACCAGGGGTAACGCCCCCCCGCTCCCCGGGGGTGTCAAGGCGCACAGACTCCAGCCTAGTGCCCATGGCTTCCGCCAAGCGCAGACTCTCTTCCACTTCATCTTTAAACGTGTCCACCAGCATGGATCGGGCCGAGGACGGTGGCATGTACTTGTCATAGCCTTCCGCCGCGACCAGTGTATCGCCTACAATCAGGAACAGGGCGTGGGGGACGGTGCCCACGGGCTCGATCCCTGCGAGTTTCGCCCCAAGGATGCAGGACGCTCCATCGGCCCCCCCAATGATCGCGGCCCGCTCCATCACCGGAGCCACTGCCGGGTGCACATGGCGGGCGCCGAAACAGATGGCTGGCTTATCCCCTGCAGCCCGCTTTGCTTCTCTGGCCCGGGCCGCCCAAGCACAGGACGAGGCGAGAATTCCCAGGACCGCCGTTTCGTATACCCCGAACCTTCCGTATGGCCCGCGAATCTGCATGACTACTTCTTTCGGAGAAAACTCTTCACCTTCGGGCAGACTCCACACCTCAACTCCAGCATCCGCCAGAAGCCTTTTTACTTCCTCCACGCCTGCCATCACACCGCTGCTTCTGGGGAAGATCTCCGCCGAGACAAGGGAGTCAGCCAGGCCCATCTTCTCCAGGATTTCCCGCGTTTTGACAAAGTAGATATCCGTGGTCAATCCGGCTGCCACTTCTTCGTGGGTTGCTGAGAACAATTTCCGTTCTGGGGATACCTTAAAGTCTGCCACTTCTTGAACAGTCTTGACTACCTTCATGTGCGTTACTCCTCTCACACTACCACTGACCATAATGTACTAGGCGCAGGAACTGGGTGGTAAACTGCAGTTTGCGGACGAATGTTCGCGTTTCAGCAAAGGGAATCTGGTGGGCTGTCTCCAGGCTGCCGTCCCAGATGCCCTCACTCAACCAGCGGCTCACATTCCCCTGCCCTCCGTTATAAGCGGCGAGGGCTGCCGCTTCGGTAGAAAACCGCTCCAAGAGGTACGCCAAGTACAGCGTACCCAGTTGGATATTGCGGCTCGGATCCAGCAGGTCCCTAGGCGTTTCCACCGGGATGTTGTTGCGGGCACCGATCCACACCGCGGTCTCCGGCATGATCTGCATCAGGCCCACTGCTCCTTTCGGTGAAACCGCATCAGCCCTAAACCCGCTTTCGACTTGAATAAGGGCGGCCGTGATATACGGATCAATACCCGCAGACAGGCTCCAGTGTCCGATTTCACTGGTATAACTGATGGGATATAGCAGGCGAATGAGTCCTTTTCCTCCCACCACCGCCACACTAAAGAAGACTACGAAAAAGCAGACAAACCTCAGCCAAGCACGCAGCAAGCTATCCCCTCCGGCAGGTTCATTCCCCATGGGGCAGTCCCGCAAGAATCAGATTTGCGGTGGCCAGATTGGTGGCCAAGGGTACATTGTGTACGTCGCACACCCTGAGCAGCGCTGTAATGTCTGGCTCGTGGGGCTGAGCCGTTAAGGGGTCGCGCAGGAAGATCACCGCCGCCACTTCGCCGCTTGCCACCATGGCGCCGATCTGCTGATCGCCGCCAAATGGTCCTGAAAGCACTCTTTCCACCGGCATACCTGCTTCTTCTTGTATGCGCCGGCCGGTGGTGCCAGTCGCTACCAGCTTAAAGCGGCTCAGCAGGGAGTGGTGGGCAATGGCAAAGGCGACCATCTCATCCTTCTTCTTGTCGTGGGCAATCAAGGCGATTCTCACCGGCGATCTCCTTCCATATAGCATCGACCTGGGCGTAGGTTTCTGCGAATGTACCGCTGTTGTCGATGACGCGGTCGGCCCGCCGCACCTTCTCATCTATGGGCATCTGGGCATTGATCATTTTCAGCGCCATCTCCCTGCTCACCCTGCTGCGGCACATGAGCCTCTTGATTTGGGTCTCCAGGTCGGTATAGACAACCCACACCTCGTCCAGCCAGGCGTCGCTGCCTGACTCATACAGGAGGGGTATATCACATATCACAATCTGTCCGGTCTTGGCGTGTACATCTCCGAGCGTGCGCATCCGGTCAATTACTAAGGGATGAATAATGCCTTCCAACTTACGCCTGGCCGCAGCGTCGACAAAAATGATTTCGCCCAAGCGCTTGCGGTCAATAGTTAAATCGGCTTGAATCACTTCCGGAAATGCCTCCCGAACCAGTTCCCAGCCGGGCGTTCGGGGATCTACTACCTCCCGGGCAATCACATCGGCATCGAGCACCACCGCTCCGAGCTGGCGCAACCGCTGCGCCACCGTGCTCTTGCCCGTGGCAATCCCGCCTGTAAGTCCAATCACTGCTCCGGCCCTCCTTGGCAGTGTGGGCAGAAATGACTCGTTCGGCCGCCGACGCGGGCGTGCTGAAGCGTCTGCCCACAGTTTGGACAGGGCAGTCCTTTTCTCCCATATACCTGCAGTTTATTCTGGAAGGAACCTTCGGTGCCGATTCCTGTGCGGTAATCCCGGAATGTTGTCCCTTGATTTGCCACCGCATCGGTTAAGACGGTTCGGATCGCGTCGTAGAGTCTCTCCACTTCGCCAGGGCGGAGCTCACCGGCTGGCCGCATTGGGTGAATTCCTGCAGCAAACAGCGATTCGTCGGCGTAGATGTTCCCCAATCCCGCGATCTGGCGCTGGTCCAACAGCACTGACTTGATGGGTGCTTTTTTCCCCTCGCAGACCCGGGCAAGGTAAGCTGGGGTAAAGCCGTCACCCAACGGTTCCGGTCCCATCTCTCGAAGACCCCGCACCTCTGTGAGGCGGTCCGGCGGCAGCAGGTTGATGGTGCCGAACTTACGCTGGTCGATGAAGCGCAGCTCACCGCCGGCCGAAAACGTAAAGACTGCCGATGTATGTTTCTCTCGAGGAACCTCGCTGCTGGACATCGCCACGAGCCTGCCCGTCATGCGCAGGTGAACAACCATCACCAGCCCTGTACTCACCGTGAAGAGCAGGTATTTACCCCGACGGGTCAGGGATGTGAAGCGGTTTCCCACAAGCGCCAGCGTGAACTTCTGTGGAGAAATGCTCTGCAGGACGCGGGGATACAGCACTTCCACACGGCTGATGGTCCTGTCCAAAACAAACGGTTCTAAAGTCCGCCGAACTGTTTCTACCTCTGGCAGCTCCGGCACTATCCCTCACCTCGCCTTCAGGACTTCGCAGTCCCGCCAGTTTTGCCCGATCTTGACCTCCGCAACTAGAGGTACCTTGAGCTCGAGGGCACCGTCCATCTCGGTGCGCACTATCTGCGCGGCAGCCTCAATCTCGGCCTCAGGAACCTCTAGCACCAGCTCGTCGTGGACCTGGAGGAGGATCTTTGCGGCAAGGCCCGCATCTCTGAGGGCACGCTCGACCCTCAGCATAGCCAGCTTGATAATATCAGCCGCGCTGCCTTGAATGGGCGAGTTCATTGCCATCCGTGAGGCGAAGCTCCGCAGGGTAAAATTGCGGCTGCGCAGATCCGGTAGATAGCGCCTCCGCTTGAGGATAGTGGTGACATATCCTAGATCCCGGCCGCGCTTTACTGTCTCATCCATATACTGTTTAACCTTTGGATAGCGGTTGAAGTATTTGTCAATGTAGGCCTGCGCCTCAGCCCGGGTGAGGTTGATACCCTTGGCCAGTCCAAAGCTGCTGATACCATACACGATCCCGAAATTGATGGCCTTGGCGGCACTGCGCTGCTCTTCCGAGACTTGATCCATGGGAACGCCAAACACTTCTGAAGCGGTTTGTGTGTGAATATCCTTTCCGGAACGGAAAGCTTCCATCAGCGCTTCGTCTGCTGAGATATGGGCCAGGACCCTAAGCTCGATCTGGGAGTAGTCTGCGCTCATGAGTACGCTGCCCGGTGGGGCAACAAAGGCTTCCCGAATCCGCCTCCCGGCGCTGGTGCGCACCGGAATATTCTGCAGGTTTGGATTTGAGCTGGACAGCCGGCCCGTAGCAGTCACCGTTTGATGGAACGTCGTGTGAATCCGCCCCGTCTCTGGCGAGATGAGCTGCACCAGCGCATCCGCGTACGTAGAGCGCAGTTTTTCCACCTGGCGGTACTCCAGCACCAAACTCACGATGGGATACGCACTCAGCTGTTCCAGCACCTCCGCACTGGTGGAAGGCCCGGTCTTGGTGCGCTTCAGGACGGGAAGCCCGAGTTTGTCGTAGAGGATCACACCCAGCTGTTTGGGAGAATTGATGTTGAACTTCTCCCCCGCTTCGGTGTAGATCTGCTCGGCAATCTGGGTGCTGTGGCGATCCAGCTCTTCACCAAGCCGTTCCAGCTTGCCCCTGTCTACTAGGATCCCGGTATGTTCCATCGCCGCCAAGAGGTAAGCCAGCGGGAGTTCCAGATCCCGGTACAGGGACCATAGATCGGCTGCCTTCAGGCTTGATTCCAGTCTATTGTGCAGCTCGCCCAAAAGGAGTGCGGAAGCAGCTAGGTACTCCTTGGACCCTGGTTCACCCGACACGCTGCCCAGGTCAAAGGCGGCAGCCAAAGCTCTTACATCCTGCCTTCCGCTGGAGTCATTGAGGTATGCGGCCAGCTGCAAATCGAATTGGACGGGCACCGGATCGTGCACCGCATCAAGGAGGTGCAGAAGCTCTTTCACGCTGGTGCAGCGCACACAGGGCGCCTGCTGGACTGCTTTTCTCATCACAGCGCGGAGTTCGGGCTTTTTGTCGAGGCCTTCACAGATCCAGACTCTCTCCCCCACAGCCAGGGCCAGGCGTCGATGATCCCAATCCAGCGCTGCGTTGACCTCCCCACAATTGGCCACTGCTTCCTGAAACGCAGCGAGGTCAAATCCCTCCACTACCTCATAGGCAGGCACCTTTTCCTCGTCTTGCGCTTGACCCGCCGGCGCAGGCAGGCGGTCCATGAAGGAGCTGAACTCTAACCTGGTAAAGAGCTCCCGCAGGCGCTGCTCATCCGCGGGCGGGGCTCGATCAAAGTCTACTTCAATGGGGATATCACAGCGGATGGTGGCTAGTTCTCGGCTGAAGAATGCCTGGTCCTTGTGGAGCGCGAGCCTTTCCTGCAGTTTGCCTTTCACCCGATCCAAATTGGCGTAAAGCTCTTCTAGGCTGGAAAACTCCTGCAGCAGCTTTAGTGCCGTCTTCTCTCCCACACCTGGGACTCCGGGGATGTTGTCGGAACTGTCACCCATGAGGCCTTTGAGGTCCCGCACTTGGGTTGGTGTTACCGAGAATTCCTCCTTAAGCGTCCTTTCGTCCACCACTAGGGTCTCCCTGATACCCCTGCGGGTGAGGATTACCTTCACCTGAGGACTGATGAGCTGCAGGGCATCCCGATCGCCAGTAACAACAAACACATCGTGCCCGGCTCTCTCCCCAAGGCGCGCTGCGGTACCCAGGACGTCATCGGCTTCATAGCCTTCCAACTCCAGGCGGGCGACCCCTAAAGCGTCCAGCACTTCCTTTAATGTGTTTAGCTGGGGACGGAGATCCTCAGGCGTGGCAGAGCGGGTTGCCTTGTACTGTTCATACTGCTTGTGGCGGAACGTGGGGGCAGCCACGTCAAATGCCACGAAGATGCGGTCAGGAGAGTAGTCATCTATGAGGCGGAACAGCATCAAGAGAAATCCATATACTCCGTTCGTTGGTTCACCTTGGGCGGTCGAAAGGGGCGGGACGGCATAGTAAGCCCGGTGAATAAGGCTGTTCCCATCGATGAGCAGGATCGTTTTGGCCATGAACATCCCTCATTTCTTCCCTTTTCTATTCAACGCGCCCAATGAAAAACCTCCCTAGCGTGGCAAGCACTCCCCCGCATGGCTAGTATTACATAGAGGTAACGGCTTGTACAGGGCGAACTTAAGGGTGTAACATGATTGCAGCAGGATAGAAAGGAGCATCATTTTGCGCAAACTGCTATATACGGCACTGATAATGATCTTGCTTGTAATGCAGGCCAGCCCAGGGGCTCTGGCTGCCTTCGAAGATATCACTACTAACTGGGCCCGGAAGGCCATTACCGACCTCGAGGAACGGGGCGTCTTTACCGGCGTTTTTGATACCGAGTATGGACCGCACCAGCCCCTCGAGGCGGCCGCCTTCAGTGTGCTGGTCCAGCGGGCTTTCGCGCTGGACGAACCCCTCGATTTAGGAGTTGAGCCAGAGGAATTAGTTACCCGGGCGATGCTGGCCTCCGCTACCGCTCAGGCGTTAGGAATCGGAGCCGAGCACATCAGCTTGGCCAAATCCTACCCCAGTTTTGAGGACCTGGAGCCGGATCATCCGGTCTACCTCGAAGTTGAGGTGCTGCGCAGTCTCGGAGTGCTGCCTACGTATATTCTCAATCGCTTTGAACCAGACCGCCCGGCAACCCGGGCAGAAGTTGCCCATCTCTTGAGCCAGGTCAGCGCCTGGCAGCAGGTGACGGGGAAAGTCAGCGAGGTAGCTGAGGACGGGGAGCAGCTGACGGTTGAGATCGAAGGGGAACTGGTCTCCCTCACTCTGTCGCCTGAGACGGTGGTTTACAGCGGCGGTCAGTTGAGCAGCGTCGACGCACTGACCGTGGGGGATGCTGTTTTCGCCTTGTACGACTCAGAGGGAGAGGCAGTGCTGGTCAGTGAACCACAAAGAGGTTTGGCGGCTCTGGTGGACTCGGAAGCACTGGTGGCCTTTCTAAACAACGCTGGACAGGTACTGACAGACGTTCTTACACCGGAGCAGGTGTCGGCCATTCTAAACGGTGACTGGCAGGCTCTCAGCGACGAAGTCCGCTACGAGCTGCATCAGCGCCTGGTTGAGCTTGGTGTATCACCTTGGGAAGTAGATGCTCTTTTACAGCAAGATTGGGCAGCCGTCCAGGAGATTGTCAAGGATCGCCTGGCGGCGGAGGCAGCGGAACGCCTCAATGTCAGCCCAGAACTGGTCTTCTCCGCCATCAACCGCAACTGGGACACTCTCCTGGAATACGCCCAGGTAGAGCTCGCTCAGCGGCTGCTCACCAGCTCCTGGCTGAAGGAAGCTAATTAACTGCAATCACGATGCAAGCGCGGCACCCATGGGTAGGCCGCGCTTGCTGCTGTGGTCAGGGACCTTCGATCCGCAGTTCCTCCTCGCCCTCATATTGAAGGACCACTTGGAGGGGAACGTAGTAGTCGCCTTGGAACGAAACGACGGTAAGTTGTTGGGGTACAAGGGATGTGGCTTGGGTTGCGAGGACATCTCCCAGGGAGCCTACGGGTATGTAATCCACTTGGTCAATTGTGAGGACGGGGCCAAGCATCTTCTCTCCTAAATATGCCTTGGGTGAACGGAGATTGATGGAACCACCCTGGATTTCAAAAGACAGTCCGAGCTGTGCTGCGTATGCTTCCACGTCCATGTAAGTGATCCCACCCCATTCCCGAAGTTCTTTATTCGCCATCCCGTCCCGGCCGGGAGATGCGTACGGTACAAACCAGCGCCCGCCTACCATCGCCCCCTCTAAACCTAGTGGCTGACCGTTGAAGGACAGGCTCATGCTTAAGGGCAGGCACTCTTCACGTCCAGAGGGTTCCTCCATCAGCTTCTCCAGGGCGGGCCAAAAGACACCGTCCCACCACCCGCGCTGCTTGAGGCCTTCCTCCATCTGCCGGCGGGTTGAACCCAAGCTATAGACATCGGGGTAGATGGTCACCGTTTTATTGCCGTACATAGGGTCCTCGCCAAAGATTACCGTCTGGTACACCAACCTCACGGGAGTTCCCACCTGCACAAGTGAATACAGCTCCTCCACATCGCTGTTGCGCATGCGGATGCAGCCCGACGAGGCCGCGGTGCCAATGGAATCGGGGTTGTTGGTGCCGTGAATCCCGTAGCTGGGGAATCCCAGACCCAGCCACCTTGAACCAACAGGGTTGTTTGGACCCGGCGGTATGGGGGTGAGTCCCCGTTCCCACCAGCGCGGTGGATAGTACGTGGGATCTGTAACTTTATTGATGATGGTCGTTTCGCCCATAATGGACGGCTTCAGCTCAGTGCCGATGCTGATGGGGTACTCCCGGATCACCACCCCATTTTCGTAGAGGTAGAGGGTAAATCCCGGGATGTTCACAACGATAGACCGGTTTGCCGCTTGCGCTTGAGCAGTGCATGTCCAAGCCAGAACTAAGCAGAGAGCTACGATCAATCTTGCTTTTTGCATAACAATCCCTCCCGCTTTGATCATAATACAACTATGTCAAGAACGGGAGGGATTATGCCAAATATTTCTAGAAAAATCAGCTGCAGCGGCTGAATCCGCAGTCTACACATGTAGCACAGCCGCTCTCCTGCACCATTGCCCCGCCGCACTCGGGACAGGGATCCGTGCGGTCACGGAGAGGACTGCTTGACGCGGCCGCGGCTTGGGCCCTGCCTGGGTTAGGGGCAGTGCTGAGTCCGTTGTGGACATACTCCTCCAGTACCTGAGCGATGGCATCAGGGCACGACAACACCTGCTTGCCGTCCTGCCACATGGGATGTGGGCACCTGATCCCCCGCAGCTGCTTGACAATCTGCCCCACTTCCACTCCAGAACGGAGTGCCAGGGAAATCAAGCGGGCGTTGGCTTCGGAAAACGCGGCAGCACACCCTCCTGCTTTGCCGATCGTGGTAAAGACCTCGCAGATGCCGTACTCATCTTCATTGATTGTCACATACAGGGTGCCGCATCCCGTTTTCATCCGCACAGTTTGACCGCGAGTGACTTTAGGTCGCCTGCGGGGCCCAGGCCGCTGTGGGGCAGGTTCTGCCTGACTCTGGTCCTTCTTGTGGCCGGCTGTGAGCACTTCACCTTCCCGGCTTCCGGCACGGTACACGGTAACGCCTTTGCAGCCGAGTTCATAGGCGAGGCGGTACACTTTTTCAATGTCCTCCCGAGTGGCCTCTGCAGGGAAGTTCACAGTTTTGCTTACCGCGTTGTCAGTGTACTCCTGGAAAGCAGCCTGCATGCGGATATGCCATTCAGGCGAGATCTCGTGGGCGGTGACCATCACCCGACGCAGGTGGGCCGGGATC
>FZPS01000213.1_pt170 | contig 10632 bp, 12 predicted proteins | sample 1817821 | NCBI WGS metagenome assembly FZPS01 (sample SAMEA104158645, study PRJEB21678) | metagenome | place: Germany | collected 2015-04-21 | reverse complement strand
GCCAAAAGGGAACCCAGAACGCCCGCTTCCTTGATCCAAAGGCCGGAGAGCATTACCCAACCCCAGCCCACCATGGTTCCAAAAGCAAGGGTGAGTACGTCCGTCCTTCCCAGTACTCGCTTCAGCCCCGCGTTATCCCCCGGTCTAATACTATTATTTGTATTCATTCCGCCGCCCTAAACTATGTATTTGGTGTCTGACACTTTTTACAACTTGTTGTATTTGGTGTCTGTTGTATTTGGTGCTGTATTTGGTGCCAGACACCAAATATAACTCCAGTAAATGCAAGTTTCAATTATCAAGGGACCGGGATTGCTCCCGGCCCCTTGCCTTTCATTTAGGAGGTAAGTGTTAATTTGTTACTTCTTCCGTACTGGCAGGTTTCCGGTCTCCTCTCATGTACTCCTCGCCGAACATGAGATATTCTCTTTCTTCAGCGCTTACGTTAGGATATGCCTTCTGGTTCATGATCAGCAGAATCACTCCGAGAATGACCCAACCAAAGACCATCAACCATTCATATGGCCAGACCAGACCTTGAGTAAAGATGGGCAGATAAAGCAGTATAAAGAAGATAGCGACAGCAACAGCAATAATTCCCACAACACCTCCCGCTTTTACCGCATAAGGTCTTTCCAGGTCAGGCTCTTTCTTGCGCAGCGCTACAAAGGAGCAAGCTACCATGCAGTAGGCTATGACAGTTCCAAAGGCGCTAGCGTCAACAAACCATACCAAAGCGCTCTTTCCAAGCAAAGGAGAAAGACATGTAATCAAACCAACCAGCACGATGGCAGCGGTCGGAGTCTGGTACTTGGGATGAACTTTTCCGAAAACGGGAGGAAGCATCTTGGCCCGACCCATTGCGAAAATAACCCGAGTCGAACCCAAAATAAATCCGTTCCATGACGTAAGGATCCCGCACAAAGCTGTTATAATCATAAATTTCCCTGCGGCGGGAGAGTTCAACGCATAAGCAAAAGAATCTGCAACCGGTATCGAAGCCGTATCTCTCACTTCCTGAGGAGCGCAAAGCGAAATGCCAATAATCATTATAATATACCAAGCGGCAGCCATCAAAATAGACGCAATCAGTACTTTTGCAATGGATTTCAGAGGAATGTTCATCTCTTCCGCTGCCTGCGGTATAACGTCGAATCCCACAAACATGGCAGGCACCATCAACAGCACTACAACGAGACCGCTGGCATTGGTTGTTAAGGGTAACATATTGGAGACGCCGCCAAAACCTACACCGCCAAAAAAGAACAGAATACCGCCAATGGTCATAGCCACTGTCGCTGATTTTTGGAAAATCGCTGCCGGTTTGACGCCCCTGTAGTTCAAGATGGCTAAAATCAGTCCGCCAATTGAGCCGACCAGAACCCAGGACAAATACACATCAAACCCCGCTACCGTCCAAAGATAGCCAAACCTGGGCAATGGGATGATATAGTCAATGGCGGTAACCATTGCCGGCCCTTCCCAAGCTGCCACTCCCACATAAGCGAAGGTGATCATCCAGCCGGTGAACCAGGAAGCTTTATAACCCAGACCACGGTAAGCGAATACAAGTTCCCCACCCGCAAGAGGCAATGCCGGTGTCAACTCGGCATAAGTAAGTCCGACAAAAATGCAAAGTATGGCGCCGATGATAAAAGCAGCCACAGCGCCGACAACCCCTGCTGCGGCAACCCAGACGCCGGCCAGCATAATCCAGCCCCAACCGATCATGGTCCCAAAGGCAAGTGACATGACGTCCTTAAGGTTCATGACCTTTTTAAGTTCTGCCCTTTCTTCAACTTTTTTTGTCATAATATCACCCTTTCTTAATATGGGCCCCTTTTATAACTTATAGATTATTGTTTAAAGCCAAAGGCATTCGCGCCTCATCCCTTGGGCCCCTTGTGCATCAATAATTAATTTTGCAATTCCTATGCCAGTGAATTTTGATCTGTATCTTCCTGAAATTTCAATTGTAGGTCACGAATACCGCCCCAATCGGAAGAAGTTTTTCCACAAAACAGGAAATTAATTTCCAACTTGTATTCGGTGTCTGACACTTTTTACAACAAGTTGTATTTGGTGTCAGACACCAAATACAAAAACCAAAAGGGACTGTCCCTTTTGATTTTTTGTTAATTCCACAAATAAAAAAGCCCTCCGTTGCAGCTTGGAGGCACAACGCGGTCGCCACCAAGTTAACGGAGGGGTTGGAATCGCAGCCAAGAGTTCCGGATTATTAGAGTATTTCTCGTTCTATCTGAATTATGCTCCCTTCAATATTGCCCTCAATAAAATTGAGCACATGGTCGGATATGCTGTCAGCCTGTGCATTGTCAGTCGTAACATAGGAAATACCTAAACCTATAAATTGATGAATATCCTGGTCCTCTATCTCCGCCATCGATACATTGAATTTATTTCGTACTTTCGCGCAAATACTCTTTACAACCTTGCGCTTTTCCTTAAGGGAATGAGCCCAGGGTATATGAATTTTTATCTTAAGTGTACCGATAACCATTACGTCCCCCTCTGGAAATCATTAAGAAACCATAAGTGACGCTTCTTTTTGAGTGCAAATATACGCAGAAACAAAAAAACCGTCCCTAATAACTTCTTATCTATAGAAAAAAATATACATTATAATTACCAATACAGCAAATAAAATCCCCAACGCCGTCATAGTGTTTCCGTTGTTAAAAACACCTTTTTGAGCTAAACTCTGTTTCGGCTCTGCCTCTATCTCTATCTCCGCTTCTTCGATTATCTCCGCAATTGTGCGCCCGCACCTTTCGCAATGTCCATCTTCAAAGGTTTGCTTGCACTTATCACATTGTATTTCCATCATAACCCCTTCCCCACACGAAAGACCTCAAATTAAAAAGGCCGCCGGTTGGGAAAATAATACCATAAACAGCATCATATTGCACTATTCCCTTGAGCCATAAATGTAAGGATCACGCATTTCGGCGGAAACCCTGCGTCCATCTATTGTCTGACAAACTAATTGCATTTGGTGTCTGACACTTTTTACAACTTGTTGTATTTGGTGTCTGACACTTTTTACATCGACACTTTTTACATCAACGGGGAACTGCTTTGTTATTTTTTCAAAAAATCCTTGAGTTTGTCTCCGAACAAATCGCCTAAGGTTCTATCACGTTTCCCTTGGAATTTCGAACAAACTCCGTCGCCAACTTAATCAAAATCCCTCTTGTCCATCCTGTCCTCCCGAAAGTTTTTTTACTTCTTCAACCGTAAAAACCGGATACTTTGCCAGTTTTGTAAATATATCCATCAACTCACCTCTTATTTAGTTCTGTCATGATTTTCTTTGTTATTAAAGAAAATCGTTCCATTTTTAAAATAAAAATGTCTAAATATCCTGCTTTTTCTTTAATATTAGTACGATATTCTTTTAAAAGAAAACCTTTCCATTTTTTAAAAAAGTTGGGATCCTGTTTCTTTTAATCCCAATCCTCGTTGGCAAGTTTCCGTTGGAATTCCTTTAGTTTCTTCCGCCTTCTCTCATAATCGGGCAACACCGACGCGACCACCCTCCAGAACCTTTCGGAATGATTGTGCTCCCGAATGTGAGCCAGCTCATGCACAACAACATAATTTATAACATCATCGTCGGCCATGACAAGCCGCCAAGAGAAGTTGATGATGTTTTTACCGCTGCAGCTTCCCCAGCGAGTCTTTGCGCTGTTTACTTTCACTGCGGCGGGCATAACGCCCATTTGTTTTGAATAGTCGTTTACCTTATTCGCAAGGATCTCCTTCGCAACCGCCCTGTACACTTGAATAATTACCCGTTTAATCTCATCCGGAGGCAAAGCGGGAGGCAGGAAAAAACATTGGTCGTCAAACCCTGCACGTTTTCCCTCTTTGGCGATTATCGGATATTCTCTGCCTTGCAGGGATAATGTGTCGTTGTATCTTATAGAGAACCTCGCCCTGTTATCGGCCTGCTGCGCTATTGCAGCCAGATGCTTTTCAATCCAGTCCCGTTTCGACATCACAAAGCGGTCGATCTCTGCTTTCGGCGTTTTCAGCGGAGCGCGAACCTCCAACGTAATGTCTTTTTTAATATGTATCGCCATGGTTCGGCGTTTTGATCGAATCAAGGTGTATTCTATCATGCTTTCTTCTCTTTCAAATCTGATAAGATCTTTCCGGATGCGGCGCCTCAGGCAGCAGCCGAATCTTTCCGGATCCAAGGGCAGACCTTCCTTTCCGCCCAATCCACTGCCTTAAAAATAAAGGTTCCCATGAGGCTCATGGCCAGGATCCCCGCGAACATCTCCACGTAATCCACCATGACCCAGCAGTTCATAATAAAGTAGCCGATCCCGTAAGTCGTGGCATAGTTCTCGCTGAAAAACAAGGTGGCAATGCTTACCCCGATGCTCACCCTAAGGGCAGACATGATCTTCGGAAGCACCGCCGGAAATACAAGGTTGCCGTAGACCTGCCGCCGGTTAAGCCCTAAGGTTGCCACCGAATAAAAATACTCCTGAGGGATCTCCTTCACACCGTCCCGGACAGCCAGAATGATCTGAAAGACGATGATCGACAGGATCAGGATGATCTTTGAAGTGTCTCCCAGGCCGAAGAGCACCATGAAAAGCGGCAGGAACGCCACTTTGGGAATCGGATAAAGGATGTATGCTATGGGGGAAATGAACGAATCGGCTCTTTTAGAAAGACCCATCCACAGACCCAGAGGTATGCCGATGCCCATGGACAGCGCAATTGCCACAGTAATTCTCAAAATACTGCTCAAAATATGCAGCAGAAGAGGTCCCGTCATAAGATGCAAAAATGTAACGATTGTCTCAAAAGGCCCGGGAATGATGTTCGATCCGATGGCCAGATGCAAGATGTACCATAGGACCAAAATGGCCAAAGATCCAAACAGGCTTCTGCTCTGAAGGAGTTTCTTGAAAACCTTCATTTCCCAACCTCCTCCCTGGCCGGCTCCGCGCCATGCCCCTCGCTCAGCTCTTGGTCCTTGTCCTGGTCCTCACTCTGGTTCCTGTCAAGCCACTTCCGAACTTCGAGACAGATATTATAATAATCCGGCTTCGAGCGGATATCCTCATCGCCGAAATAGGGATTCTCGATCTTGTGCCTGATGGCAGCCCTTTCCATAACAACAATGGTCTGTCCTAGAAAAACCGCTTCCTCTATACTGTGCGTTATCAGTACCATGGTGACCGGATTTTTTATGTACAACTTCAAAATCAGGTTTTGGATATGCTCCCTGTTTATCGCATCAAGGGCCGAAGCGGCCTCATCCATGAGGAGAAGGTCCGGTTCCAGCACCAGGGTCCTTGCGATGGCAACCCTCTGTCTCTGGCCGCCGGAAAGCTGATTGGGGAATTTATCACGATGCTCCAAAATCCCTAACTCTCCCAGGATGGAGCTGACTTTCCCGTCGATTGCGACCTTATCCACGCCTCTTGCCTTCAGGCCGAGGGCCACATTGTCCCAAACCGTCTTCCAGGGAAGAAGCCCTCCGTTCTGGAGAATAACGCTGGTTTCCTTCCGGGTGGACCTGACCTCTTCCCCGTTTATCAGAACTTTCCCCGAAGACGGTACAAGAAGCCCTGCCATGGTGTACAGCAGGGTCGTCTTGCCGCAGCCCGAAGGTCCTATAATTGCGCAGGTTCTGTTCCTGGGAATATCCAGATTAATATTTTCCAAGGCAATTTCATTGCCATAGTTTACTCCGAGATTCCTGATCTGTATCATTCTTCTACAACTTTCTTACGATGAAATCAAAAGGGAAATCAAAAGGGACTGTCCCTTTTGATTTTTTGTATGAATCGTTATCATTTTTCAATAAACTTTCTTTCCACCAAATCCTCCGCGCTGACCAGCAATTCCTTCTGCATAACCTGGGAGGTCCATTGAATGATCTTGTCAATATACCCATTGTCCGGCAAGGACACCTTCGTGTACTCGGGAAGCATCATCTTATCCTTGATCTCCGGGTTCAGAGTCGGCATCTTTTCCATCAGAATATCCCTTGCCAGCTGCGGATTTTTATTGATTTCATCCACCGCTTTGTTATAGGCTTCGTGAAAGAGTTTGATGGCCTTCTCTTTCTCACTCAATGCTTTCCCGGTGAAGACCAAGACATCCGGGCAAATCCCGTCTTCCGGCTCATAATTTTTCTTTATCAGCCCGCTGAGCTCACCCATGGACGCCATGGGTTCGGGGAACAGCCCCATATCCAGTTGGCCGCTTTCAATGGCCGCCAGCCTGGCCGGAATGTCGTTGATATACACTTTTTCTATGATATAATCGGCACCCAGCCATTCATCGATCAGGAAATTGGTGACGCTGACCTCCATCATCCCCACTTTGATTTCTTTCTTCTGGTCGGTGCCTTCCTTCATAAGCACCGGAAATATGCCGTTTGTCGTAGTCGTGGCTTTGATGTCAAACCCTCCGTCCACGTTTACGGCCACCGCAATCAGGTCCGTTATGGTGCCGTCAATATTATGGGTCTGAAGAGCGCTCTGCCTGTCTTGCGGGTTATTGAAAATCTGCACCTCAACATCCAAGCCCAGTTCCTCAAAGTAACCGTTCTTCTCAGCCAGCAAAACAGGGGCTGAATCCACCGCCGGCATGAGCCCTACTTTTAACAAAGGAGTCTCATCCTCAAACAAAGGATCCTCTCCATCCGTTACATCCGAACCGCATCCCGCCGCCAGAACAGACATCAAAAGCACCGCGGCTACCGAAAAAATCAACAAAACTTTCTTATGACCTTTTTGACATTTTTTCATTTTCCCCCATCCCAAACATCTAAATATATTTTAGTATCACACACCATTGGAATAATATCAATTAGTTTTGATTTATATCCAGCGCCGGACCACCCCAGACAAGATCCAGATAAGATGATTGTACATCACAATCGAGCATCAAACTACTTTATTATTACTTTCAAGTTTATGTTTATATATGGTTCTCAGCAAATTATTTGGTATTTTTCTTTGAGTCGGTTCAGCGGGCTATCATGGCCTACTTTACTATCTTTTTGCAGTCTGCCCACAATAATTCCCGGATGTATACAGATCTCTTCGGCAAACCGTAATACAGCAGGATCGCGAAAAATCCTTTTGTTCTAAAAATCTGTCATACTGCTTTGGCGGAATTAAATAATTCCGAGAGAACTCATCCGCATCCTATTCAAGTTTTCTATTTGTGTCATCCATGTATTGGGGATCCTGACTGACAATCAGCATAGCCACCTTTTTTTGAAAAACATGACCAATTTCGTGGAATAGGCTGAACCAAAACGTGTCAGCATATTTTCTTCTGTCATTCATCGCCAAAATCACTTTCTGCTTGTTTATCCACTTAACCGCTCCGTTCACACCGGAATTTTTGAGATGGGGCAACAAAACAAATGCCACCCCACAGGATGGGGTCTAATAGCCCTTTCCTTCTTTTCATCTTGCTAGTTTTTTAAGATTCATGCATGCAAAAGTAAGCCCACCTCGCTATGATTTAATTATATCATAAAAATGTCATTACATGTTTAAATTTCAACATTTCTAAGGTTATTTGCATAAGAAAAGCCGCAGAAGAGATTCTCTTTCTTCTGCGACTTTGTCTACAGTCTGAAAGGACACCTTTACTAAGTGTCCTTTTTCCGTTCTATTATTTAAATGGTTTAACGATTCTTCTTTAGATGAATAGGCTTAAATTTGACCGGGCATTACATCATGCCGCCCATTCCGCCGCCGCCCATGGGTGGCATGGGAGGATTCTCTTCCTTGATATCCACAACGCCCGCCTCAGTGGTGAGTAGCATGGAGGATGCGGATGCGGCATTCTGAAGTGCGGATCTGGTAACCTTTGCAGGATCCACGATACCGGCTTTCACCATATCTTCATATTTCTCGTTTTCTACGTTGAAACCGACGCCCGGCTTTTCGCTCTTAACCTTGGCTACTACCACGGAGCCTTCCAAACCGGCATTTTCTGCGATCTGCCTGATGGGCTCTTCAAGAGCTCTCATGATGATGTTGGCTCCCGTTTTCATGTCGCCGTTCAATCCATCCACATACTTGGCCACGGAGGGAATCACGTTTATGAAAGCAGTTCCGCCGCCGGCAACGATTCCTTCTTCAACAGCCGCCCTCGTTGCGTTAAGAGCGTCCTCAATTCTCAGCTTCTTCTCCTTGAGTTCAGTTTCTGTAGCCGCACCAACCTGAATTACCGCTACGCCGCCGGACAGTTTGGCAAGCCTTTCCTGAAGCTTCTCGCGATCGAAATCGGAAGTGGTCTCTTCAATCTGGGTTTTGATCTGCGCGATTCTTGCTTTAATATCATCAGGATTGCCGGCACCGTCCACGATAACCGTATCGTCTTTGTTAACTTTGACTGTAGCTGCTCTTCCAAGCATATCCAGAGTAGCTTCTTTCAGGTCATAGCCCAGCTCATCGGAGATAACCGTACCGCCTGTAAGAGTGGCAATATCGGCCAACATGGCTTTTCTTCTGTCGCCAAATCCGGGAGCTTTCACGGCTACGCATTCAAAGGTGCCCCTCAGTTTGTTTACAACTATTGTGGCTAATGCTTCACCCTCAACATCTTCCGCAATGATGAGGAGCTTTTTGCCCTGCTGTACGATCTGTTCCAGAATGGGCAGTATATCCTGAATATTGGTGATTTTCTTGTCGGTAATTAAAATGTAAGGATCGGAAAGCACTGCTTCCATCTTTTCTGCGTCTGTTACCATATATGCGGACAAGTAACCCCTGTCAAATTGCATACCCTCAACTACTTCCAGAGTGGTGCCTATGGACTTGGATTCCTCAACGGTGATTACGCCGTCTGTTCCTACTTTTTCCATGGCATCAGCAATCAGATTGCCGATTTCTTCGTCTCCCGCAGAAATTGAAGCAACCTGTGCAACTTCTTGCTTTCCTTTAACAGGAATGGAGATTTTCTTAATTTCTTCTACAGCTACTTCAACGGCTCCCTGGATACCCTTCTTCAGTATCATGGGGTTTGCGCCTGCAGCTACGTTTTTGAAACCTTCTCTGATAATAGCCTGGGCAAGCAGGGTAGCGGTGGTGGTTCCGTCACCGGCTACGTCATTGGTCTTCGTAGCTACTTCTTTTACAAGCTGTGCGCCCATATTCTCATATGCATCTTCCAACTCGATCTCCCTTGCGATGGTCACACCGTCGTTGGTGATCATCGGGCTGCCGTATTTCTTCTCAAGCAAAACATTTCTACCCTTTGGGCCAAGAGTAATTTTCACTGTATTTGCGAGTTTATCTACTCCGGTTAACAGCTTTTTTCTCGCATCTTCGCCAAATTTGATTTCTTTCGCCATTTTCTATCTCCCTTTCTGTACCAATATTTCTAGTGTCCGTCTAATCGATTCCTCGATTCAACGCCTTGGAACATTTCCATGGATCTCACTTAGACGATTGCAAGGATGTCTCTCTGAGATACTATGGTGTATTCCTCGCCATCGTATTTGATTTCGGTACCTGCATATTTTGAGAAGATGACAATATCTCCTACTTTTACTTCCATTTTTACTTCCTTCCCGTCAACCATTCCGCCGGGGCCAACTGCCACGACTTCTGCCATCTGGGGCTGTTCTTTCGCCTGACCGGGAAGTACAATACCGCTCTTGGTCTTCTCTTCAGCTTCCAATCGTTTAATGACAACTCTGTCGCCCAATGGTTTGATATTCATTCCCAAATCTCCTTTCGTTTTAGTTTTTTAATATAAATAAAGTCCTTATTAACATTGTTAGCACTCAACATTGTGGAGTGCTAACAATACTGTAATACACTCGTTTCAGATTGTCAATAGTTTTTCCAAATTTTTTATCTATATTAGTCGGGGCCAGAATTCTTCCACCTGCCAATTTCCCTCCACCGCCTGCGTTTTATATTACCGACTATTTTATGCCCCTCACATCAATGTCTACTGATATGATGTTGAAGGCGGTCATGGCTTCTACCTGTTCCGATACCTTCCTTTGGAGCTCCTTGGCCACATTGACAATCATAGCTCCGTACTTCATAATCACGAGGATGATGATCCGAACCCCCTCATCACTGCTTTCCACGCTGACCCGAATCACGTTTTCCACACCCGGAATCCTTTCCCCGATGTAAGTTGCAATATCGGTGATGACCTTATCCGAGAGATCGTAATCTCCAAGATAGCTGTATGTCGGTCTCACCACCGTCTTCTCTGCATAGGTGGTTTTACCTCCCCTGCTCCGGAATATGCGCAAAGGGTCAAGAAAATAGCCGGAGAACTGCCTTTTTATCTGAAAGGTGGGAGCGGGAATGACGTGTTTTCCCAGTTCCTTTCTCTGTTTTTTTGCAGTCTCCCGCTGACTTTCCGTCGTGATTTCCTCTATTGAAATCATTTTAACCGGCTCGGGAAGCCCTAAACGCTCCCGGATCTTATGAACCATCTCTTGGGAAGTGCCCAATATCAGTATTCCGGGAGGATTCACCTCCTGAATTTTATTCCTCACTTCTCTGCAATGTTCCACGTCGGTAAAAAGCGCAGTTTTAATGGCCTTTATCTTCGTATTTTGCCGCTTGGCGGAAATCCCCGCCAGCACCC
>FZPS01000216.1_pt146 | contig 10634 bp, 12 predicted proteins | sample 1817821 | NCBI WGS metagenome assembly FZPS01 (sample SAMEA104158645, study PRJEB21678) | metagenome | place: Germany | collected 2015-04-21 | reverse complement strand
CTTTTATATAATTATCTTTATTATCAAACACATATTCAAAAATGTATTTCATATCTAATGTACAGTTATAAATCACAGTTATATTCCCTTTAAAATCATACTTATAAATTGTTTTATCTTGTAAGTTATTATCTGGACCATAGCTGGTTTCTTCTACCATATTCCCTTTAGAATCATATTGAAAAACTGCCTTATAATTAATACTATTATCTAAATTATAGTATACTTTTTCAGTAATATTTCTTTCAGAGTCATATAAAAATGTTGTCCTCCACCAAAACTCACCATCTAAAAAATACTCAGCTTCCCTAATTTGATTCTTTGCAGTGTCATATTCAGTAACAACTGTCTCAAAAAAATCTTCCTTTAAAAGATAATCTGTTTTAGTTGTAATGTTACCATTAAAGTCTAATGCACATTGAAAAAACGCACATAACTTTAAATCCTCATGCTTTTCAATCGAAAAATTGTTTTCCTCATAGAACTTCACTCTTCCATTAAGCACTACTTTATCACTAATATTATAATTAATTGTTGTAGTTATCTCACTTTGAGATACAGTAATGATTGGTAGCATCAATAAACTAGATAATAAAAACAATGCTATTCTTCTCATATCTAACAATGTATTTGTTCTTCTGCAAAGATAAGTATATTATTTAAATAGTAAGTAAATGTGGTAATCAACGCATCAACAACTCAACGACTAAACAACTCAACGACTAAACAACTAAACAAAAAAAGACTACCAAATTAATGATAGTCTTTGTGTTATATGTATTAAAGTAATCTGCTTACTTAATAGGATGATCTTCGTTGAACTTCTTGAGTCTTGCTGCTAGTTCTGGAATCATTTCGTGAGGAACTAAGGATACACATGCTCTTACGCCTTCGTCTCTCTTACTGCCTGTAATGCTTAATGATATTGCACTAACGCCGTAGTATACTAGCTCGTCTAATAGCTCTACTCCTGACATTCCTGGATAACCAAAGGTAAAGTAGAATCCGTCTGCTATGTCCTCATCTAAGTCTTTGTCGTAGACTATCTCAAAACCATTCTCTACAAAGGCTTTCTTCATAACGGCTGCCTTCTTTTCGTAGTCTTTAAGGTCTTCGATAAAGGCAAACTCTCCACTGTTTACTGCCTTTAGTATGGCTGTAAGTGCGTATTGTGGGGAATGTGCTGTTCCTGAGGTGAGTGCATAGAGTGAACCAAATACCATTGCTCTTCCAAACATCCTTTGTCCGTAGTATTTTTGGAGTAGGTCTGATTCGTAATTGTATAGCTCTGGGCTGATTATCATAAGTGCTATTCTCTGTCCTGCATAGCTAAAGACCTTTGAACCTGAGATTAATAGGATGTATTTGTTTGCCCATTTTCCTACTGATGGTTGGAATGGTGCCTTACCTGGTTGTGAATAGTCCTTCCTAAAGTCCATTGCGAAATAGGCTAGGTCTTCTATTACAACTACATCGTATTTATTGGCTAATTCTCCTATGATTTGCAGCTCTTCTTCGGTGAAACAGAACCATGCTGGATTGTTTGGTGATGAATAGATTATGCTTGAGATATCTCCTTTTGAAAGGTAGGACTCGAGCTTGTCTCTAAGCTTATCACCTCTATAGTCGTAAACGTCAAATTGTTCTGCTTCTATTCCTAGTATTCTACATTGTTGCTTTTGAACTGGGAAGCCTGGGTCTATAAACAAAACCTTATTCTTCTTCTCGTCCATTCTGCTTAGGGTTAGGAAGGCTGCAAATCCACCTTGCATTGCTCCTACTGTTGGTACGCATGAGTCTTCTGGTACATCGAGGTTGATAAAGTTCTTGACGAACTTGGCTGCCTCTTGTTTTAGTTCGACTGTGCCGTAGATATCTGGATAAACTGCAGCAACACCATCTTTCAATGCTTGTATTTCTGCTTCTACTCCAATCTTAGCTGCAGGAAGACCTGGTATTCCCATTTCCATACGGATAAATTTGCCTCCTGTTGCCGCTTCTACGTCGTCTATTACCTTTTTGACTTCCCTAATGGAAGCTGCTCCAACTCTATCTATCTTATTGCTTGCAATTATCTCATCTACAAGCTCTCTGTTAAACGGTATTTTCGATTGCATAGTTAATTAATATTGATTATTTGTTTGATTATTATCTTGTTTTATCTGCTCATACCTACTGGTATTGGCAGGGTTGATTTCCTTCATTATCTTGATTACTCTGTCTTTCTCGTTCTCGGGTGCTCCCTTGAATATATTGATTATCTCGTCTGCTTTTGCGTCTACGAAATGTTGTACACATATAAGGTTGGTCTTTTCTCTATTGACCTTTTGCAGAGACTCTAAAGCGTTATAGATATTGTTTCTTGCCTCACTCTGAGCATCAGATGCCATCTGGTCTAGTCCTAGTCTATGGTATTGGTACCATACGTCGTGGATATGTCTATAGGCTGAGTTATTGTAGTTTTCGCTAATCCAATACTTATTCTTTTGGTTCTCAAATGAACGCCATCCTTTTTGAGCGCTTCTTTGTGATGCACTTACTATGTTTTGCATTGTTCTAAAATACTCTGCTCCTCCTCCTAGTTCGAATGTACTTGCGTCTAATGCTAGAAAGTAGTAGAGATAGAATGCTATTGTGGATGTTAGGTTGTCGTAGTAGGTGTTTTCGTCGAACTCTAGATTGGCTGTTTCGACGAATATGAAATAGAAGTCATTCTCTTGCCAGTTGAGGATATTGGTGGTATAGGAAGAGTTGTAGACTGGACGTCTTAGTTGTATATTCATATCTCCTTCGTAGTTGTCCTGAGAAGGATTCCTCTTTATGCTAATGGATATGGAACCTTCTATCTTCTCTTCGGTTTTATAGGTGTAATTGGTCCACTTCCTCGAGTTGATAAACTCATTGAGTGCTGACTGCATATTATCGTATATCCTCCTGTCCTGACCCTGAACTTGGGAGTGAATACTAACACTTACCTTAAACTCCTGAGAGTATAAGGCTGTACTTGATAACAAAATAAGGCTCAATAATATAAGTCTTTTCATACTAAGAGAATAATCTTCTTAGTGCAAAGATAGTAATTATTTTCTGGACTATAGCAATGAAATCAGCTTTTTAATTATATCCTTTGCAACTTCTTGTTTGGATTTGAGTGGAAACTCTTGGATGGAGCTGCTATCTATTATGCTAACCTTATTGGTGGGTGTAGAGAATCCAGCTCCTTCATCTCTGAGCGAGTTTAGCACTATAAAGTCGAGGTTTTTGGAGAATAGCTTCTTTTTAGCGTTCTCTACCTCATTATCTGTCTCTAATGCAAAGCCAACGAGTATCTGCTCCTTGGTCTTTACCTTTCCGAGACTTGCGAGTATGTCTTTGGTGGGACTAAGCTCAATATTCATTAGTCCATCTGACTTTTTGAGCTTGGTGTTGTATGTGATTGAGGGTCTATAGTCTGCTACTGCTGCGGAGAGTATGGCTACATCGGATTGAGGGAAATGCTTATTGGTTTCGATATACATCTCTTCTGCAGTGTTTATATTAATTCTTTGAATCCTATTATTATTAGTCTTAAGTGAGCTAGGACCTGTTATTAGGACTACTTCTCCTCCATTATTAGCGACCTCTTCTGCTATTGCAAAGCCCATTCTTCCACTTGAGTAATTGCCTATAAACCTAACAGAGTCTATTGGCTCATAGGTTGGTCCTGCAGTGATTACAACCTTTTTGCCTTCTAGTGGTTTGGGTTTATTGAAATAGTCTCTAATATACTCGTGGATTATCTCTGGTTCTTCCATCCTACCCTTGCCGTCATAACCGCAGGCTAGATTACCTGTTGAAGGTGAGATCATTCTTACTCCATTGGATATTAGATTTGAGAGATTATCTTGAAAATAAGGACTCTCAAACATCTTGGTATTCATGGAAGGAGCAATTATTACGTCTTTATTGAAGGCTAAGAAGCTTGTTGAAAGTGCATCATCTCCTATTCCATTTACAAACTTGGCTATGATATTGGCTGTTGCAGGTGCTATAACCATTAGGTCTGCCCAATCGGTTATGGAGATATGTTCTGTGGATAATTCGAAACTTTCGGGGAATTGATTATAGTATATGGTATTATTGGATAGGGTTCTTAATGTGGTTGGAGTAACGAACTCAAGTGCATTCTCTGTGGTTACTACCTTTACTTCAGCACCGTCTTTGACTAGTAGTCTAATGAGTGTGGGGACTTTATAGGCTGCAATCCCACCACTAATACCAATGATTATCTTCTTCCCTCTAAGCATGGACTACTACTTGTTTTCTATGGCTTTCTCCACATCTTTAATCATTCCTCTAAGCTCACCCTGACCTGTGGATTCGTTGCGGTAAACCAGCTCGTTATTCAAGTATTCATGAATTGCAATAAGGGTTGGTTTTGGTAATTGCTCGTAGAACCTAGCTATCTCAATTTGTTCTCTATTCTCAAACACCTCTTGTAGGGTATCGGTTGTAACCGTAAACTCATCAATCTTGTTCTTAAGGTCGTCCTTAATGTCTTGAGCAATTTGATTGGAGCGATTGGCTAATAATACGATTGTTTCGTATACATTACCTGTTAGCTTTTCGAACTCATTCAAGTCTTGAGTCTGAGTATTTTTCTCTGCTTTTACTCTTTTGTAATCCATATTATATCTATTATTTTATTTCAATATCATTAAATGCTGTCTCCATTATCTTCCTAAGCTCATTTGCTTTCTTTGAGCTAGGGTATAGGGAGACAAACTTTTCGTAGTCATTCTTAACCACCTCGTATCTAACGAACTTCTTGTCTTCAATACTATTCTCTGCAAACTTCACCCCAGACAATATCATATAATACATTGCATCGTGTCTGTATTCAGCATCGGGATAGTCGTGAACAAAGGCCTTTAGGGCTGTTTGTGCAGCTTGGTAATTGCCTGTCTTATAGTAGTTATAAGAGTTGGTATATTCTTTTCTGATTATCTTATTCCTAAGTTCATCCATGTGTTTATTGGCCTCCCCTACCCTTATGGAGTTAGGATATTTCTCAATATAGGTCTGAAAGTCTTTAATGGACTCATAAGTTAGGGTTTGGTCGAGTGAGTAGGCTGGTGATTCTAGGTATTTGCAATATGCAGCCTGATATAGAGCTTCTTCCGCATCCTCTGAGAATGGGAACCAACGTACAAAGTTTTGGAATTGATATCCTGCAGAGAAATAATCACCCGTACCCAATAAGGACTTTGCATAGTAGAGATTGACCGACTCGGCCTTGTCTCTACCTCTGTAAAACATCAATAGATTCTCGAATAATTGGGTTGCGTGATAGTAGTCTCCCTTATTATAGGCCTTTACCGCAGCCTCATATTTTGCGTCATGGTCATTGCTCTTTAACAGCTTCTTATGCTCATTCGAACACGATGAAACCAGTATGGAGAATAATACCAAAAATACTAAACTTCTATATCTCATAGGATTAATCAAATCTTATCGTAGCTTATATTAACGTGCAAAGATAGCATATATTTTATATATAGAGAGGATTATTCGAAAATATATGGGTAGTATATGGTTTATCGAGTAAATTTGTATAATTTTGCCCAAGTTTCTGTATAGAGAACATTCTCAGCAGTAATAATAAGAAGCATATTGATATGAATAAACAAAAGACCAACCTAATTCCAATGATTTCGATAACAGTCCTATTCTTTATGTGGGGCTTTATCACATCGCTTAATGACGTTTTGATACCATTCTTTAAGAACGTGTATTCCTTATCTCATTTTGAGGCGAATATAGTTCAGTTTGCGTTCTTTATAGCTTATTTCATTGGATCAATAGCATTCTTCTTGCTATCCAAGAAATCCAAAGACCCTATTCATCTATTTGGATATAAGAAAACCCTCGAAATAGGTCTTTATATAGCATCTATATCGTCCTTATTATTTGCTCTCTCTGCCTATTATCAACTAGGTTTCGGAGTGTTCTTAATATCCCTATTTACACTAGGACTAGGTCTAACCTTTTTGCAGGTTGCGGCCAATCCATTTGTAGCAGTATTAGGAAGTCCCGACTCAGCCTCAAGTAGGCTCAACCTATCACAGGCCTTTAATTCATTGGGTACAACACTTGGACCAGCACTAGGAGGCTATTTCGTATTCTCATTATTCGACCTTTCGAGCAAAGACACCACAGCACTAGTCTATCCTTATCTTGCAATAGGGGTATTATTAGTATTGCTAGCATTATTTATCAACGCTTCTAAGATAGAAGAACCAATCCAAGAGATAGAATCCAAGCAAGCCAAAGACTCCGTATTCAACTATCCATTCGTATGGTTGGGAGCATTGGGTATATTCTTCTATGTAGGTGCAGAGGTTGCAATAGGGAGCAATATGGTAGCCTTCCTAACAGAAACCACTGGAGGATTGCTTACTGAAGACAAAGCAAGTAGCTTCTTATCCTATTATTGGGGAGGAGCAATGATTGGTCGATTCTTAGGTGCGGTTTCATTGAGTAAGATAGAGAAAGCCAAGAAGATTATCTATATGCTATTACTAGCTGCCATTAGCTTCCTATTGATATATATAGTTAATTACTCACTCCACGGACTTACCTTCTCACAGGTATGGTTATTCTTAGTGTTCATAGGGCTAAACTTCTTCTTCTTCTATCTTGGACGCTCAAGACCAGCTAGGTCATTAGCTATATTCTCCTTAGTAAACCTTGCATTAATCCTAATCTCAATCAACCTAAACAATGAGTTTGGAATATGGGCAATGTTATCAATAGGACTATTCAACTCCATAATGTGGTCCAATGTATTTACACTGGCCATCGACAAGCTTAAGGATATGACAGCACAGGCATCTTCCATATTAATTATGATGATATTAGGAGGAGCGATACTACCACCACTCCAAGGCTGGTTAGCAGACCTTAGCAATATAAAAATATCCTTCTTCGTACCATTCCTGTCTTATGTATACCTATTCTTCTATGGAGCAAAAGGATATATGATTGGGAAGAACAGGCTTAATTAGGAATGTTGAGTTAGGAGTTAGGAGTTAGGAATTAAGAGTGAAAAGTGATAAGTGAAAAGTAAGAAGTAAGAAGTAAGAAGTAAGAAGTAAGAAGTATAATATTATGAGTAATATAATCTATATTCAAGAGATGGAAACTCCAATAGGAGAAATCTGCGCTGCTTCGATTGGGGATAAGATATGTCTGCTAGACTTTGTGGACTCCAAAGAATATGAACCAATATTCAATAAGCTTAGGCAGGAGTTTAATGCTGAGATGGAGTATAAGACTAGTCCTACCTTAGAACAGCTAAGAAAAGAACTAGAAGAGTATTTTGAGGGCAAAAGAAAAGACTTTCAGGTAGAGACCTTTCAGAGCGGTACTCCCTTCCAAGAAAAGGTCTGGAGAATCCTTGAAAACATACCCTACGGTACAACCATTAGCTATAAAGAAGAGGCGAGGCAGATGGGCAATATAAAAGCCTCAAGAGCAGTAGCTAACGCCAATGGAAGAAATAAGATATCCATATTGGTTCCCTGCCATAGAGTGGTTGCAAGCAACGGTAAGCTAGGAGGTTATGGAGGAGGTTTAGACCGCAAAATAAAGCTCTTAGAACTAGAGGCTGAATACAGAAACATTGATTAATTATTACTAGAGGTGTAAGGTTTATCTTATATCTATGTCTTAAAGCTATATGACCGACTATCAACTAGCACAAGAGATTGCAAAAGGAAACCAAGAGGTCTTTGAGAAGTTCTATGAAGAGAACAAGCTCAAAGTAATGAATCTCTGCTATGGAATGCTAAGAAACAGAGACGAAGCTGAGGATATGGTTCAAGAAATCTTCGTAGAAGTCTATTCTTCAGCAGGTAAGTTCAAAGGCAAATCCAAACTAACAACCTGGCTTTATAGGATTGCGGTCAATAAGACCATAAATCAAATACGAAAGAATAAGGTAAAGAACCTATTTGTCAATATTGAAGACAAGACCAACCTATTTGTTGATAATGATAGAACGGATCTAAAGATAGAAGAGAAAGAAAAGATAGCAGAACTGCATAAGGTTATAGACAAACTGCCGTCTAAACAAAAGACAGCATTAACCTTGTTTATATACAACGAAATGCCCCAAAAGGAAATAGCCGAGATAATGAATGTCTCGCTCAACTCCGTAGAGGTATTGGTTTATAGAGCAAAACAGAATATAAAGAAAAGATTATCAAAAGAATAAAGAAAATGGAAGACCTATTAAAGAAGGATATAATTAAAGAAATGAACCCTTATCTATTTCAGAAGATACAGATGAGGATAGAAGAAAAAGAATCAAAATCACTACCCAATTGGTTCTCATACAGCCTACGCTATAGCCTATACGTACTAGGAGGCCTAATCCTATTAAACGCCTATACCATATTCACTAACCCTACACAAGAAGCGGACCAACAAGATATTGCATACGAGAAGTTCTTAGAAGACAACTACTTCGACATATTAGTAGAAGGCTATAATAATAAAACAATAATAGAGTAAGAAATGAAACAATCAGTCCTAATCACCCTAATCGTCTTTATACTGATATTGATAACCACCAATATCTACCTCCTTAGCTTACAAAGAACCAAGAGCGGAGAAAAACATAGTGGAGAACATTCTATATGCTATGTAGGCAATAAGCTAGGACTTAGCAATGAGCAAACAAAGACCTACGAAGCCATAAAACACAAATATAGAGAGAAAACCTCAATAATAGTCGATAGCCTCCATAGCAATCAAAATATGATGATGGACTTCTTGTCAGAAAACACCAATGACTCCGAACACCTTAGCTACTATCAAGATAGGATTGCAGACTTCCAAAAGGCATTATTATCACAATCCCTATCACAGTTCTTAGAACTAAAAGAAATCCTAGAAGAAGACCAGCTCGAAGCAGCCAATCAAATCTTTAGAGGGCTATTTGTTTGTAGACCATCCTGCGAACATACCCAGAGCCTACAAGACTAGCCTCCACTATTAATCTTAATAAGCCTAACCCTAGGCTTTATCCTTAGGAACACACCGAAGCTAAAGCTAGAAACATCCACATTATTAACCTCAGTAAAACTAAAGTCTTCGGTCTCAAACCTTTTCCTTAGGTAAGGAAGATGGTAGTAGAGCTGAAAGTCTAGACCAAAACAATAAGAATCCCTATCCATAATCTCATACTCAAGGTCTAGGTAAACCAGTCTAATAGTTCCAAACCTAAACAAAGGATTCTGCAAAGAGACATTACCAAACAAAGAATTACCATAGAGCTGAATATAACCCTTACTCTGCCAATACGCCAGCTCAACACCGAGTCCATAACCCCTAGCAAACAAACTAGGATAGACTCCAAACCCACTGCCAAAATGAGCATTATCACCCAGAGTATTATTCGAACCCAAGAAGCTAAACTCCATTCCCAACTCATCCAAACCCCAAACCTGTCTTGCAAACCCAATAGAAAGACTATAATTATACCAATTCTCTATACTCTCACTAATCAAGCTATCACCCTCACCACCAATATGCCTACCAACGAAACCACCCTTAAGATATACATCATTCACATCGTTCTTAATCAAGCTAAACCTCGAAGAACCACCTAGGCTAAACATCTCCCTAATACCATTATTCTTAAAGACGAAACTCTCCCAATCCAACCAAACATCCAAGTCTAACCTCTTAGAATCATATAAGACCTGAATACCCTCCTCATAATCAGAGCTATAATTAAGCTCCTTATAGTACATCGGCGTAATCAGCCTATGACCATTATTTCTAATCAAGCTACCAAAGACCAGACTAAGCCCTTTCCCTATCATAAACTCTGCCCTATAGAAAGGTCTAATATGAAAACCATTTTGGTAAGAATCAGCCATCCACGCACTATGACCCATATATCTACCATTAGGATAGGTATTAGCCCCAAAGAACCTAATCATATTCACCCCCAAGCTAAGTCTAGTCCTATTGCTAGTCATAAGCGAAAGATTAGGTCTAAGCCTAAAACCAGGCAGAGTATATCCAAAAGCATTCTCCCCGCTAAACTCATTATTACGGAAGAAATTAAAGCTTTCAATCTCCAAGAACACCCTACCAATATCCTCCGCATCAAAATCCCTTCTCGACGCATACAATCCCTCATTATCAGCATATAGTCCCAAAGACAAGGCCAATAATAACACCATAATAATCCCAAATCCAAACAAAGACTTAATCATAACCGCAAAGATAGTGCTTTTTTACGAATTAGGAATATTGAATTAGGTGTTAGGAGTTGTTGATGCGTTGATTTGTTTAGTTGTTGATTTGTTTGTGCGTCAGTTTAATTCAACACTCCTAACTCAATACTCCTAATTCGATGATATAAGCCCTGTAGAGACAATATATTCCAGTACTTAGCAATATACTCCATGTCTTGATTTTTAATGCCTTAATGAGCCCTATAGAGATGATATGTTTTTATTATAACTCCTAACTCCTAACTCCTAACTCCTAACTCAAAACTCAAAACTCAGAAAGTATGGGGTATGGGGTATATGGGGTAGTTTCCTATTATATATATATATATATGTGTATATACG
>FZPS01000151.1_pt213 | contig 10644 bp, 7 predicted proteins | sample 1817821 | NCBI WGS metagenome assembly FZPS01 (sample SAMEA104158645, study PRJEB21678) | metagenome | place: Germany | collected 2015-04-21 | reverse complement strand
ATCATCAAGACGTACCGTGTACCCTTCTGCGAAGGGTGTGGTGCCTCTCTTGAGGGTGTCCCGGCAAAATCTGTTGACGAACGGGAGGATTATGATATCCCCGAACCTCAGATCATCGTCACCAAGCATATCGCTGAAACCGTGGTCTGTCCTCGCTGTGGCCAGAGCCACAAGGGTTCATTCCCTGCTGATATCTCTGCACGCCTGCAATACGGCCCGAATATTCGGGCACTGATGGTCTATCTCTGCACCTACCAGCTCCTTCCCTATGAGCGGGCAGCTGAAATCTTCTCCGACCTCTATGGATGTTCTCCTGTCAAAGCAACTCTGATGAAATCAATTTCAGATTGTGCAACGAATCTTGAGGGATTTTTATTTCAAAGTAGGCATATTTCGGTGAATGAAATAGAATTGTTTAAATGTGGGTACGATATACTTAGATTTATTGGAGGAATCTGATGACAAATTACTGTCCTGAGTGTGGGAAGGAGTTAGTCAGCTCCAAAGCTGAGATCTGCCCTAATTGTGGAGTTAGACTTAAGGAAGTTGCAATTAACAAGAGAAGTCCAATAATTGCTGCGATATTGTCCCTCTTCATTTCGGGATTGGGTCAGATATATAACGGGCAGTTTGGAAAAGGGATTGCATACATCATCATCGAAATGATTTGCGCAGCATCTCTACTGATACTGATTGGTTTCATATTGCTTCCAATCTGGTGGCTTATCGGGATCGCCGATGCATATATGTCTGCAAATAAGATAAACGCGGGCATAGATGCATCCCGATTTATCAACCTCACCTAACCTATTTTCTATGGCCGTTCTCCGTTAGCGCCAGATTATGATCCACCTTGTCTTCTTTCATGCGATTCTATAACTCACTTTGCGGACCCTTGCGGAGCCCCTCCTATTATTTTAGTGCTTTGTTCAGATTTTCGGGCTCGATGTGAACCATAAGTGCGCCTATCACCATCCCTTCAGGAACTCCTTCCTCACATCACCGCCGTCAAGCACCTTCACACACGACTCCCAGTGTATCGGTTCAATAGTATTATAGCGCATCTCGAACGGGTGCTGCGGCGGGACGGCATCGATGGTCTTTCTGGCCTCTTCTATCTTATTGAGCGCCACATCCACCCAGACATCTTCAAGGACGTCAGGAATCTGTCCAAACATAGAATTGATGTCTTCAAGTCGCTCGGAGAGAAGATCATGCACGCGATCCTCCACCGAGCCTTTGTAGCGCATGTTGTAAATCCAGACTTCGTCATAGATCTGACCGATACGCTGGATTCGGCCTTTTCTCTGTTCGAGACGGGTGGGGTTCCAGGGTAGGTCGAGGTTGATCAGGGTTCCAAGTTTCTGGAGGTTCAATCCCTCGCTTGCAGAATCGGTGCCGAGTAATAGTCGAATATGACCTTTCTGGACGAGAGACTTGATCTCTTCTCTGTTTGCCCTCCGGAATACGCCCTGTTCATAAATTTTGGATTTGCTGCCGCCAGCGTAGATCCCGATAGGTTCATCACCGATCTCGTCCTTCAACCGTTCTGCAAGCCAGTGGATTGAATCGTAATATTGTGAGAAGATTATGCAACCGCGATCAATCCACCTCTCGTCAAAGAGGAGTTCTTTGACCCTCTGATATTTCGGATCTTCATCTTCATGGTCTTTGAGGATCATGATGAACCGTCGAAGCGCCTCTTTTTCGTCTTCGGTCATACCGGCGAACATACCGCTCATCGGTTCAGCTTCATCCTCGCCCGGATCGGAATCGTCACGGCGGGTGCCAAGCATTGTCTCGGCGGTGAGCCGTCCGGCGTAGAGGGAGCTTCCTGCCCGCCGGAGGAGGAGCGTCTTGAGAAAACCCGTGCCCTTTGCCCGTTCAGAAAGAAGGCGGCAGAACTCTTCCGCTGATTCGTAGGCTTCCCTGAGGTATGTCGTCAGGTGGAGAGCGTCCCTGTCTCCCTCCCCGAAGAGGTTCACTTTGACCGCTTTCAGATAGGGTTCACCTGTTTCAGGGTTTGGCGTATTTTCGAGATATTCTCTGCTCCTTCGGACGATGTGACGGATATAGGGATTCTGATGGGCAAAAAGGTCTTCGCCGATCTTTCTTATCCGCGACTGTACCGGGGGGGCCAGTCTCTCCCACATGGTCGGGTCTGCTACGGTCACGTCGTCATTTAGGCCGAGTTCGTTTCTGATGATGCGGTAGTCCCTTCCTTCTGAAGCAGGAGGGAACGGGTTGCACAGCCACTTCCAGATCTCATACACATCGGATGGAGCGGGCTCTCTCCCCTGAATGATCTCAAGGGAGCGGGCGCTCTCTCTATTCCAGAGGCTCCACCTGTTCCCGAGAACGGAGGTATTTGAGCCTCCGGCAAGTATCGAGAGAAGATCGTATGCCTCAATCGGGTTCAGCTGCACCGGGGTGGCGGTGGCAAGGAGGATACTCTTTGTTCTTTCGCTGATCTCCCGCAGGAACGCGAGCAGGTTGTTGGGTTGGGCTTTGTGGTATTCCTGGCCGGGGGTAAGTTTCTTTCTTCGGGCGCGGTGGACCTCATCGACGATGATGCACTCATATTTCTTCTGTTTGAGCAGGTTCGGCACCTTTGACTTATCCGGATTGCTGTAGCCGTACGTGATCAGGCCGTAGGAGACGATCCCGATCCTCCGGGGGCACCTGATGATACCTTCATCACCCATAACGGGGTGTTCGATCCCTTCTTCGTCAACCCACTGTCTGCCGTTCCAGACGGCGGAAGGGAGGTCGAGGAGGTTTTTCATCTCATCCTGCCACTGCCAGAGGAGGGTTTTGGGGGCGAGGACTAGGATGGGACGATCTCCGGTGAGAGCCATCAGCATGGCCGACATGGCAAGCTGGAGGGTTTTGCCGAGACCGACCATATCGGCCAGAAGAAAGCGGGCGCCATGTGGGGTCTGGTGTGTGTCGAATGCGAGTTTGACAAAGTACTTCTGGTGTTCCCAGAGGCCGAGTTCCCGCCGGTAGACCGGGGACTCGATGACGGCGGCGGCGGGTTCTGGGTCTTTCTCCCATTCCTCGATGGATGGGATGACTGTCCGGCGGGCGATGCGCCCGACATCTTCGATGACGAATTCGGAGAGGCGTCTACAGTCTTTGTGGTTCCAGAGGGCGTCGAACTCTTCCTCTACCCACCGGACAGCCTCGGGGGAGTCATCTTCCCATATGAGTTCATAGTTGAGGCGCCATGCACTTTTTGACTCGTTGGCGCTCCCCATGAACGCTGTCTTTGTGCCGTCGGCGCGGGTGATGATGCCGGCCTTGCCGTGGATCAGACCGAAGGCCGCGTCGGGGAGAACCCGGACTTCCAGTTTGCCGGATGTCAGGTAGTCGTGGAGTTTCTGGAAGCGTGACCGGGAGCCTTCGCCGAGTTTCTCAGGTTCTGTGGCGCACCACTCCTTTCTCATGGCCCCGACAGCTGCCTGGGCGGTCTTGACGTCCTTGACGTCCAGCTGGGAGTTGCAGACCATCCGGACGGTTCCGGTGATCTGGTCGAGGTTCTCCCCGGCCACTTCGAGGATCGATGAGCTGAAGTAGCCGGCGATGCGGTCGTAGGCAAGGGCACCTTTCAGTCGGTCGTTGAGGAAGGAGGTGTCGAGCCGTTCCCTGCGGGAGGAGAACCGGCGGATCATGGGGCGCGTTCACCCCCGGGGGAGCGGGCGGGCCGCCGGGGGAGATCAAACATGGTCCCCTTCCACCGCCACGGCGAGGATGCGGGCGGTTTCTGCATCTTCTTCCCACTGGGGCATGGTCTCGCTCAGGCCGAGGGTGGCGAGGTAGCGGAGGATGGCGATGATCTCTCTTCTCTTCCCCCAGTAGTCAGGGAGGGTTCTGAGCCAGACCCTGCCGGCGGCGGCATCCTCTTCCTCGACGGCCTGCCGCACGGCAAAGAGCGCCTGCCGGGTGAGGGAAGAACCGAATCCTTCTCCGCCGATATCGCGATCCTTAAACTCAGAAGCGGTCTTCAACCGCATCTCGTTTGCTTTTCCGCTTGCCTGGAGGTTTCGGTAGTCGCGGATGCCAAACCCTCTGGCGAGTTCCTGGTAGGCTCCGATGCGGTACTCGCCGTGGGATTCTATCTCCAGACCTTTGAGGTAGAACCGCTCTTCAGGTCCGAGCTGTCTCCAGATCCAGGTCTCGATCCCCTGCGGGACGAGGTGGTCGCAGGCGATCCTGACGGCGTTCTCGATCACGCCTTCGAGCGGATTCTTCTCGCCCGCCTCTCGTGGCCGGTAGAGTTCCCGCATGATATCGATGTCCTCGATCTTGCGGTACTTCGTCAGCACCCTGAGGGCGGCGGCGTAGGCGGCGAGCTGGTAGTCGGTGTCCGCGAAGTTCGGGTCGTCCTTGTCGTCGAGGGCGAGCATGGCATCGAGCTGCCGCTTCACCTCATCCTCGACCTCAGGGGCGAGTTCGTCGAGGAAGGCGGTCTCCTCGGAGGTCTGTTTCCTGAGGATGAGGAGGACGGTGCCCTGAACGTAGTTCCCCTTCTTCAGGCCGCCCGATTCGGTCTCGGTGGCGATGCACCAGGCCGCCGTCACCTGTAGCCCCGCCGCCCAGAGGATCATCGCAAGGTCGGCCCATACCCCGGCGTCCTGATGGGTGAACATAACGATCTGGGCGCCGTCATCAGGCATGTGCCCTGTGAGGTTCGCGTAGACCTCGACCATGTTCCGCCGGAACTCTTCGCCGGTGCCGGTGATCGCAAGGGCTCGCCGGGAGTCCGCTGGCCAGTCGGGGAAGAGTCTTTGTAAGGGTTTTTCGTACCAGGCGAGGAAGAACTCGGAGAGCTCGTGGTAGTTGATGGCGTCGGCGTAGGGGGGATCGGTGATCCAGATAGAGCATTTTTCTGTTAAATCCCAAGCATTGGTTGGAGATGTTCTGGAAAGAACTGTGATGATTTCAGGTTTAATTACGCTAAACCAAGATACTCCAAGATACTTTAAACCCCGACTGGTAAAGACATTCAACGTGTTTAATGCTTGATTATAGAATGTGTTTGTAGATTTATCACAACTTGAATTCCATCCTGCTAATTTACTATTATAGTCTAAACATCGATTTAATGCTAATATTGCGATGAAAATTTGGTTGACGTTCTTAGTTTCACCCACTCCCTTCTCTAATAATAACCCTAGTGTCAACAACTGCCTCGGCGTGAAGAGGTGGTGCCAGTGCGTCCAGCCCCGTTCCCGATATAGGCGTGAGGTCTCCTCCCCCGGTTCGATCCTCATCGTCGGGATATACCCCTTCTCCTGCCACACGTGGAACCGCTCCCGCAGAAGGGCAAGCACCCGCTCCTCCCGTTCGAGATCCGCCGCCGTCGGCGCACAGAAGTGCCACTTCACGCCGCTCCTGCTCTCTTCATCCTCTTCCTGCCAGCGGATGCAGTAGAGCCGCTCCTGAAACACATCATCCGGCCGTGGCACGATATCATCGTTCTCCCAGAGCCGCAGACTTCCGACATGCTCCCGCCGGATCGCCGCAAGCGAGATCGGCGTCACGTGTCCCGGACACTCCGGGTTCGGGCAGACCATCCCGCGACTCGTGATCGTCCCTGACTCCTTCGCCCGTCTCGACTCCTCCGCAGAAACCCCCTCGTGGATGAGGATATCATAGCGTTTATGCGCAGGATCCGGCACCAGCTCCGCGATCACCTTATCCATCCGCTCGGCCACCGAGAGGGTCGGGAGAAGGGGCACCCGCCACCCGCACTCAGGGCAGACAGTCTCGCAGCAGTAGAGGTAGGCGTATGCCCGCCACCCCTGCTCGTTCTCCTCGATCCCCCACTCGACTATCTGCCGGTCCACGGCGTCATAGATCTCCTGCTGGGCCTGCTTCACCTCCCGGGCGACCTCCTCCCCGCCGCCGACGATGTTCAGCGCCGCCCAGGTGAGCAGAGCCGCAACCGGGTTTAAGTCTGAGGCATACACATCACACCCGATCCGCGCCGCCTCAAACGGCACGCTCCCGCCACCGCAGAAACAATCCCCGACCGACGGCCTCTCACCGAACCGCCGGATGCCGAGTTCTTCCACCAGTTCCGGAATCGAGGAGGCGTGCGTCCCGAGATGAGCATTGATCTCCTCCCAGGCCGCAGGTGACGGTCCATCAATCTCTTCAGGACGATAGCAATATTTCAGCCGCTCATCGTAGTTCATCCTGAGAAAGACCGTTCGCTGGAGGTCGTCCTTCTCCTCCCGGGAGAGTCCGCCCCGCAGGCGCTTGCCGTCAAGGTACTCGGATTGCTCCCGTGGAGAGAGGTATCCGGCAAGCACCCTCGCCGGGATGTTTGCTTTCTTCCGCTGCCACATCCCCTCATCGTCCATCGTCAGGATCTTCAAAAAGATCTCCCGATCCCGAACCGGATCAGCGGATGCCGGCATCAAAAGCCCGATCACCGCCGCACGGACAAGGATGAGGGGCTTTCTTCCCCACCACTTCCCAAGTTGTGTCAGGGTCTGACCCTGAGCACCCTTCCTCTCCTTATAACTCTCCTTTGATACCTTCGAGACCGGGAACTGGCTCTCGATGAACGACGAGATCGAACTATTTTCAGGGGACATTTAACCTGGGCACCTCTCAGAGTGAGAAATGGCTTTTTGTCAAATATAAATATTACATCCCGGCAGTGCAGGAAAAAACAAGGATATCCGGATTATTCCCTCGCAAGATCGGCAAACGTCACCTGCTTCTTATCCACCGGCCCCTTCTCCTCCTCATCAAGTCCGGCGATCAAACCGACCCGCGTCTCCGTGCTCATTCCCCGGATAGGGTTCTCACAGAGGGCGTAGCGCACCGCCACCCGCCACCCCACGTTCCGCCCTGCGAGAGCCTGACCGGTCGCGGCATTCGTCATCGTGTACAGCCACCACCGCTCCTCCGGCTTCAGCCCCAACCAGTTCGCAACCGCTGTCTGGACCCGGCCCGGATCGGCATCCTCAATCGCCCAGGCAAGGAGCACCAGTTCTTTGCCGAAGAGGCGAGAGAGCGGTGTGATCCCCCTCTCCCGCCACCGCCCGCGCTTCCCCCCCTGCTCCTTCAGGCGGGCATTGAACTCCGCAGTCACCGCTGGGACGATCCGCTCCCATCGGTCGCGGGAAAGGATCACCCGCAACCGCTCATCAGTCTCCTTTGTGACAGCCCGGATCTTCCTATTCCACATATCGCGCGACCACGACATGTGCTCCGATATCCAGATATCCGCCGCGCTCGACGAAGAGATCGACACCAGAAAGTAGTGCTGCGACTCGTCGGGATTGAACCCAAACCCGACTCCCTTAAAGTCGTTCCCGCTCACTGTGTGACCTCATCCGTGTTCAGGGTAACCTTATTCGCACTCACAAAATCCTGCAGATCCTTTCCGGTGACAAAGGCCATCGACTGAAATCCAACCCCGACCTGACCATCCTGATAGATCTCCCTGAGAGAATCGATGATCGACTCGATCTGGGCGCCCTTCAGCCCGATCCCATCACCGATATTCAACTCCACCCAGCGCGTACTATCCCCGATGATACTGATCCGTGAGTCAAAAGAAGTTACTTCAAACCTCTTCATCAACGCGATCAGATCATACGACTCTTTTGTCGTCTTGATCGCATGAGAGTGATTCCATCGGGCCGGCTTCGTGGGATCGATCCCTGATCCTGACTTCTCCCAATCGAGATCGATCCGCAGGGTCTCGGAAACAACCCCGGCCTTATCGGCGATGGCAAGAATGGTAGTGTGCGACCGGTCCACACCGAAATCATCACTATAGATCCCGCCCCGCGCCGGGTTGGACCCATCGGTCGTATACCGGATCGTCGCCCCCGGAGGCACCGCTTTCAACTCGACCCGCCTGGTCTCTGCATCCCCATATACCCGCTTCTTCAGCGTTACCTTGTTCTTCCATTCAACCGGATCCCCGGTCTCATGCTCCCCGGTGGAGTCCACACAGAGGAACGACACGACCATCTCGTCCGTGACGAAAGCATTGAGATCCTCTACCCTCATCGACGACGGTGTCGCTGGCGACCCGATATCATAGTAAACCTGATCACCATGTTGCGGATAGACCTTCAAGGTGACTTCCCCCGTATCATCATCCCGGTTCCACTCAGTGACCTGAACAGAGGTCTTTTCCTTCTCAAACGGCCCCTTATTGATATAGTTCCCTTCAACCCGCCACTGATCCCTGCCAACAAGCAGATCCTTGAGATCATCAAGCGCCTTCGGGTGATGCCACTGCCACCTCGTGTTCATCGCTGCCCGGCGCTTCACCTCACTCCACTGCATCACCGGCTGGGAAAACAGCCTCTGTTCACACTTCGCCCTCAGCGAATCCTCACCGATCTCATCGGTAAACTTAAGCTTATCCTTGAGGGTTCTCCGGATCAGTTCCTCTCCCCGGCACCGGTTCCCCTCAAAGTTCATCATGATGCCTGCTTGCCTGAGATCCTCGTTCTGCGGGTAAATGAGAACCGTAAATGTCTCTCGTGCCGCACTCAGGAGCCGGTGGATGATATTTTCTTTCAGTTCCTGTGCAGTGATCATCTGGAAATCATCCGATCGGACCCCCTCGCTCTCCATCTCCGAGAGGATCGACTTGATCGCTTTGTACTCCTTTCCTACCAGAGTCAACGCCCTCAACGTCTCGCGCTGGCCTGAAAGGAAGAGAACCCGGTTCTTGTAGTCCAGACCTTCATAAAATTTCTTTATGTCCGGGTGAATCTGTTCCGAGGACGGTTTATACAGGACAAGAGTCACCTTATCCTGGGAGATGGTCAGATCATCAATCGCCGGCAACACGGCGATCTCCTGATAACAATCCTTCAACTCCGGCTTGAAGATCTCTTCAAGACGCTCTTTCACATCCTTAAGGGCCGCCTCGGCGCTGAACGATTCAGAAAGACTCCGGAGCTTTGCCACAAGGTTTTCGGTATTCTTAAAGTAAATCTTCCCGGCATTGTCCTGATGGAGATACCAGCAGACCTCGTTCTGCAGGATCGCGAGGATATCAGGGATCTGTTGGATCGCTCGCCCGGGGGCACAGAGATTGGTGACGATCTCTGCCCGGGTCAGGCCCAGCACAGGATTCTGGATATTTGCAAGAGACGACATCAGCAGGAGATTACAGATATCCTGTGCCTCCGTACCGCCCCGGCGTGCGTCCTCCAGCTCTGCCGCTGCCGATCCGTTGGACGCGACATCATGGCTGATAGCATTCTTGAGCGTGCTGTTGATGGTATCTATCTCGGCAAGGGTATCCGGTTGGTTGAGATCGATCATGTGAGGATGGATGAGCATCGCCGAATCAGCCTGTCCGGAGTTGTATATCCTGGCAACGATTGTCCGCATGAGCCTGATCAGTCCCCGAGTCTGTTGGAAACCAGGGTTCTCCCGGAACCGTGCATAGAGATCCCTGATTGCAGGATGGAAGGGGTATGACTCACGAGCCTGCAGGACAAATGCCTCTGGCGAGACGTGCGTCAGGCCCATCTGTTCGGCCCGGCGGATCTCATCACCGTACGATTGCGCAATCTTCAGGACAACGTCATCGTCCGGGAGCCTCTCGAAGATCCGTTTCTTCAGGATCTGGTAGACCTCATCGGTGTTGAGGCCCACGGGCTCAAGCCTGATGGAAGAGCGGTTCGCTTCGTTCTCAAAATTCTTCAGGGCTTCATTGATGGCCTGGCTTCCTCCCTCATACGTCGCCTTCAAATCAGAGATCACAACACAGACCCGGGAAAGATCTTCTTTATTCACAGCAACAAGAAGATTTGAGAGAGCCGTGCCGGATACAACAGAGAGGTCACTGTTCCCAACTGCCTTCGACTTAGCATTCTCAAAATATGGAGGGAGTTCATCAAGAAGTATAAGGAGTCGCTTTCTCTTCAGAAGGTTTGTCCATGCGCTCTGCCCTGGTGCTTGAGGTGGGGAATAATAATCCTTGAAAACATCCTTTTTCCCGAGCTGATCCGCAATCTCTCCCCAGATGCCATAGGGAGCGTCACTTTCCCGGCCATTGAACGCAACGACCTCAATGGGCTCGTCGTCATATGTGCAGATGTCACCAAGAACCTGCTTCCTCAGTTCAGGGTGCTTCGCAAGCAGGGCAAGAGCGATCATACAGTGTGTCTTACCGCCACCCATCGCCTGGGTCAGTGTGATAACACCAGCATCAGATTTTCCCGAAAATCTCCGAAATGCCTCAGAAAAAAGAGATTGCATTCCATTTGTCAGGTAGTTCTCAGAGAAGAATTTTACCGGATCGATCCTGTTCTCCTTGAGATCCGAGATTAGCAAAACAGTGTCGCGTCTGCTTTTATCGAAAACTCCATCTCTCGGTTTACACAGCTCCTTCAACGAGTACATTAAACTTCCTCTTCGGTAATTGCCATTAGGGACGGACCACTATAAAGTTTTGTGAGACTATCAGGCAGGCGGAGCATAAACGCTCTCAGGGTACTGAATGCTGCAACTGCCGGTATGGTTGTGTCTGTATAGTCCTGGTATGAAAAACATCCTGTGGGTATAAGGAGCATCCCCCAGACTCCTTTGGATAAGGATTGAACCATGATTAGGCATCTCCGTTTTTCATGCCCATCTATGAGCCGA
>FZPS01000101.1_pt179 | contig 10646 bp, 9 predicted proteins | sample 1817821 | NCBI WGS metagenome assembly FZPS01 (sample SAMEA104158645, study PRJEB21678) | metagenome | place: Germany | collected 2015-04-21 | reverse complement strand
AATAAGTAATGGTGGGTAAGGCAGCCCTGATTTTGGTATCATCTGCCACTGCCCCCTGCTCATTTCTGGGCACATTAAAATCAACACGGGTAAAAACTTTTTTTCCTTTTACATCTATGTCCTTTAAGCCTTTTTTATTTAACATATTTATGATATAATTTCAGCGGTGATTAGATGCGCAAAAAAATCTTATTAATTGTAGTTATAACCGTTATTTTTGATCAATTAACCAAATATTTAATTATACATAATTTAAATCTTAATGATATGATTACCATTATTCCCCAAGGCCTTTATTTAACACATGTAAATAATTATGGGGCTGCTTGGGGTCTGTTTAGTGACCGCTTATTCTTTTTAATTATTTTTGGCCTCTTGGCTTTAATTATTATTTATCAATCAATTATTAATTTACCTGTTATCTCAAAGGTTAATTTAATATCATATGGCTTATTAGCGGGCGGTATAATCGGTAACTTGATTGATCGCTTTCGATTTGGTTATGTAGTTGATTTTATTAATATGTATATTATTGGGTATAGTTTCCCTGTTTTTAATATTAGTGATATGGCTATTGTATTTGGGGTTATTATCATAATTTACGATATTTTAAAGAAGGAGAAAACCAATGAAAGTAATAACCGTTGATGAATATGATAAGGAAGAGCGTCTTGATAAGTATTTAGGTAAACACTTAAATATCAGTCGCCGTAAAATTCAACAACTAATCACTAAAACATGTATTACCGTTAATAATAATTATATTAAAAGTAATTATCTGGTTAAAATGGATGATATTATTACTATTAAGGGTCCCGTTACTACCGATATAGAAATTAAACCGCAAAATATCCCCTTAGATATTGTCTATGAAGATGATTATTTATTAGTAGTTAATAAACCTAGTGGTATGTTGACTCATCCAGCTCCTGGCTATTACCGTGATACTTTAGTTAACGCCTTATTACATCATACTAGTAATTTATCTAATCTTAATGGGGATGTTAGACCGGGTGTTGTTCATCGTTTGGATAAAGATACTAGTGGTTTATTAATAGTGGCTAAAACTAATGATGTTCATCTTAAATTAGCGAAAGATTTACAAAAGAGAAATATAAAAAGGATTTATCAAGCCTTAGTAACGGGCGTTATTATAAATGATACTGGGACCATTGACGCTCCGATTGGCCGCGATATTAAAAACCCCACGAAAATGACCGTGACTAATCTTAATGCAAGACAGGCTGTTACTCATTTTAAAGTAATAGAAAGGTATAAATCTGCTACTTTAGTGACTTGCAAATTAGATACTGGTCGCACCCATCAAATTAGAGTTCATTTTAATTATATTGGGCATCCTATTATTAATGATCCGGTTTATGGGTCAAAACCATTAATTGACCAAAGTGGTCAGATGTTATGCGCTAAAGAAATTGGTTTTACTCATCCCATTACTAAGCAATATTTAGAGTTTACTATTTCCTTACCGGAAAAAATAGAACAGACAATAAGTAAGTATCAAGCTGAATTATGATATAATAAATAATGATAACAAAAAAAGGTTAAGAGGGTGGTTTAATGACACAATTAAGTGTTGATAATAAAAATGAAATTGTGATGAAGTTATTACATTATTTCATTACCATTGAGGGGTATAACCCTATTATTTTACATGGAGCCGAAAATGAAATATGGTTAGAAAATGTTGATAGCTCATATAAGATTGTCCGGATTGTTACTAATCATATCCACAATAATGAGCAATTTGATTTTGATATATTTAAGACTAAAAAAATAACTAGTATGATTAAAAGAAAGATGTTGTTATGGAAAATGAAAGTCTTAAGTATTTTTATTGATTTAGGTGATAATGTTGAATTAGAATCAGATCGCATTATTGATTGTGTTCATATCAATTCTGAGGCTGATTTAAAAAAATATGATTTTATTGTGGCCGAATTCCCCTTAATGAAGACTAAACTTAAATATAATGAAAAAGGTGTTGCCTTATTTTCGAAAATAACCGCCGAAATAAACAAGAAAAATCAAGAAGATAGTAAAAAAAATAATGATATCTTTAAACCAAAACCAATCATTGTCACTTATTTAATTATTGCGATTAATATCATTATGTATCTGTTAATGGAAACTATCGGCAAGGGCAGTAATGATCCCCTTACCTTATTACGCTTTGGAGCTTTACTTGCGCCATTAGTAAGAGGTGGACAATACTTACGCCTTATTACAAGTGCCTTTCTCCATGTTGGTTTAATTCATTTATTTTTTAATAATTACATTTTATATATCATTGGTTCTCAAATAGAAACCTTTTTTGGTAAATCTAAATTCTTACTTATTTATTTATTCAGTGGTATTACTGGTGCCTTAATGTCTATGTTATTTACTAATGCTATTAGTGCGGGGGCAAGTGGCGCTATCTTTGGTTTACTAGGATCGCTTTTATATTTTGGTTATCATTACCGTGTTTATCTAGGTAACACTATGCAGACACAAATAGTCCCTTTAATTATTATTAATCTATTCTTAGGTTTTATTATTCCCGGAATTGATAATGCCGCTCATATTGGTGGCTTAATTGGTGGTATATCAATGGCTTCGGCCCTTGGGGTTAAATATAAAAGTAGTTTTACCGAAAGGCTTAATGGTATTATTATTTGTGTTGGTATTTTTGTTTTCTTATTATATATGGCTTTTATTTATACCATATAGTTATTTTTAGGGGGTTATTATGTTAAAGGAAGTAAAAATTGAATTAACTAATTTGTGTCATCGTTTTTGTCAGCATTGTTCTAATAATGCAACTAAATATTTAGATAACTGTATTGAGTTACCTTATGAAAAAATAGTGAAAATTATAAAAGAAATTGCGGATATGAAAGCGCAGAGTATTGTTTTAACCGGGGGTGAACCCACTCTTTATAATAATCTTAAAAGAGTGGTTGAACATATAAAAACTAACTATGACTTAAAGGTAAAACTATATACGATGTGTTATCGTACGGATGAAAATATAAAACTATTAACGGAATTATCCGCGTTAGGGCTTGATGAAATAATATATTCAACGGCGATTAATTTAAGCCAAAGTGATGATATATCTTCTTATAACTTATCAGAATATATTTATCAACTATCTAGAGCGATTAACTCAAAACTTAGTTTTCACCACGTCATAACCACTGATACCATTAGTAATCTAAAAGAAACATGCCAGTTAATGCATGAAAACACTTATTCTAAAAATAGAGGTTCAATGAGTCTATTAAGGTATATTCCTCACGGCCGGGGCACTTTAGAATTAGATTTATCAAAAGAAGAGCTAATCAATCTAAGAAACGATATTAAAAAACTAAGCGCCCAATACCCTGATTTTATTCGTCAGGGATCACCTTTTAATATACTAGGAATAAATCATTCACCCTGTATTGCGGGTGATGAAGTGATGATTATCGGTTATGATGGGCGGGTTTACCCTTGTGATGCGATGAAATACATTGATTTAGTGGGCTTTGGCGGCAATATATATAATACTAGTCTTAAAGATATATATGCCTCATTTTATTTTCAAAAAGTTAGAAATTTAAAGTTATCTCACCATGCGGAATGTTTAATTTGTGATAATTTTAGTATTTGTCGCAGTGGTTGTTTAGGCCAAAAAATTGTTAGATCATTTAGTCCGGGTAAGGTTAGAACTTTCAAAGAATACCAAGTGGCCGCCAGACGAACCATGGTTGATTTTCCTTCCCTTATTCATATGCGCCGTAATGGTCGCGAAGGCCTTTATGGTGAAACGGGTGAATTTGTTGATGCGTTAAAGAAAATGGAACACCATAAGATTAATAATTTAATTACTGATTATATTGAAGCGGTTAACTATATTATGACTACTGAACATGAAAAAGTCAGGTTAAAGTGTATTGAAGCGATTAAAAATATTGATTTTGAGGGAAATGAAAATCATGACCAAATTGTTTTTGATGTTATAACTAAAACTATTATTAGTGCCTATGGCAATGAGGGCCCTTATTATGTTAATTTAATTATTGATAGAATAAATAATCAACAAACCAAACGGATTAAAGCGTTAAAGGAAATTTTTGCTGATGAAATAGGTGATGCGTGTTGGTATTTAGCGGCTTCTTTATCAGCTTCTTATAACATCACTTTAAATGAAGTGGGTGAGTACTTAATTACTAATAGAACTTTAACGACTCCGAAGACTATTACTACTGATATATTAGAATATTGTCAATTACTAAAAGATCCTAACTGTTTATATCGCGAAAAAGAAACAGTTGACTGGCCTTTAACCATCCTTGATGATTTAGGAACCGAAAAATACGGCCATTTAGACTTCCTTACTGATGATTGGGAGATAATTCCCGCTCTTGTTAGTAACTTTTTAGGAACACCATCAAGAGAAACAGTTATCGCTAAAACAGGTGAATTATTATTAGTTCTCAGTGCCGCTTGCCATCAACTTGTTGGTGGTTCCGTTATTGATGTTATTAACCAAAACATTACCAAATTAAAAAAAGCCCGCTTTCCAGTCGGGTTTGACTCTTCTGTCGCGCGTCATCGCGTTAGTAGTGAACAAGAATATGTTAATAGAGAACCAGAAAAAGTTACCCATCATAATGAAGAATTAATATACGGTAAGACGAGGAAATACTATTTATAATTTTCGGTATAAACCAATCGCTTTTCCTAAGATAGTGACCTCTTTTAAAATAAGGGGCTCAAAAGTATTGTTCTCCGGTTGTAAACGAAAATAATCTTTTTCTTTATAAAAGGTTTTTAAGGTGACCGTATTTTCATCGGTCATAGCTACTACTATCTCACCATTATTAGCAACCTTTTGTTTTTGAACAATGACAACATCACCATCATATATACCCACATTAATCATACTATCGCCTTCTACTAATAAGGTGAAAATTTCCGCTTTAAGAGGAATTAAGTTTACTGGTAAACTAAAAAATTCGCTTGGATTTTCAATAGCTTCAATTGGGCTTCCGGCAGTCACGGTTCCAAGTAGTGGAACTAAAACAACATCATTATCTTTGTTTATAAATTCATTTTCTACTAATAATTCAATTGCTCTGTTTTTAGTTTCATTTCTCCGCAAATAACCCTTAGCTTCCAAATTCGCTAAATGGGTATGGATGGTAGCCGGTGATGACAAACCCATAGCCTTACCAATTTCCCTAATTGTTGGGGGATACCCTTTTTTAACAATCGCCTTTTTAATAAACTGTAATACTTCTTTTTGCCTGTTAGTAAGTAGTTCCATTAGAACCTCCTTTTAGCACTCTAAAGTCAACATACCATAAAAAGTGTCAATTGTCAAACATTTGTTCGCAAAATCATTGACACGAACAAATGTTTGTAGTAAGATAAAGGAAAGTTAGGAGGGAAATAATGGCTTTAATCTTTAGGTATAAGAGTTTTATTTTATTTTATCTTATTGTCGCGAGTCTTACTTATGCATTAATATTGAGGGTTGAAAAATTAGAGGAAAATTATGATTATATAAAAAAAGATGCCTTAGTGATAAATTTATGGTAGGAATTGACTTTGTTAATTAAAGAATGTTCCCGTTTTCAATTACTTAATAAAATTATATTAATTATACCGTAACGATTTTTTAGCGGTATTTTTTATTTTAATTTTGCTTTTATATGTTATAATATTAACATATATGTAGAATATTGAGGGTGATGAAATGAATCCAAATGAACAAAAAATCATTGATAATATAAGAGCCTTAGGTATTGATATGATTGATACGGCGGCTAGTGGACACCCAGGAATCGTCTTAGGGGCGGCACCGATAATATATGCTTTATATGCAAAACATCTTAATTTTAGTTTAACGGATGAAAAATGGATTAATCGCGATCGTTTTATTTTATCAGCGGGTCATGGCTCCGCCTTACTTTATGCCACTTTATTTATGGCCGGCTTTAATTTAACCCTTGATGACTTAAAATCTTTTCGTCAACTTCATTCCAAAACACCTGGTCATCCAGAGTATCGTATAACTCCTGGAGTAGATATGACAACTGGTCCTTTAGGGCAAGGGTTGGCTAGTGCTGTTGGGATGGCGATGGCTGAGTGTTACTTAGGATCTAAATATAATCCGAAGAAAAAAAGTGTTTTTGATATTAGTAAGGATGTTTTTAATTATTATACTTATGTTTTATGTAGTGATGGTGATTTAATGGAAGGGGTTTCTTACGAAGCGGCATCACTTGCGGGAACTTTAAAACTAGGTAAATTAATTGTCTTATATGATTCTAATAATATTAGTTTGGATGGTAGTACTAATAAAACTTTTACTGAAGATGTTTTAGGAAGGTTTAAAGCCTTAGGTTGGCACACCCAATTAGTGAGAAATGGTGATGATATTGTTGCCCTTGATAAAGCTATTACGAAAGCTAAAAACATTTTAAATAAGCCTTCTATAATTGAAATTAAAACCACTATTGGTAAAGGTTCCCTTGATGCGGGAACTAATAAGGTTCATGGTTCGCCCTTATCAAATGAAGATATCGCGCAGTTAAAGAATAGTCTTGGGGTTAGAAATATTCCTTTTACGGTATCACAAGAGGCTGTTGATAGTTTTCGCACTATGATTAGAGACCGCATTAGTGATATATATAGTAAGTGGGCTGACAATTATAAAGACTTTATGAATAATGCTAGTGATGATATCAAGACGGAGATTGTCAGTATTGAAAAAAATAACTTTGAAGTAGATATTAGTGATTTAGCCTTTAACTTTGATGAAGAATTAAAAGAAGCCACTAGAGTTACTAACGGTAAGGTAATGAATGTACTGGCCGATTATTTGCCTAATTTTATTGGTGGTAGTGCTGATTTAGCTAGTTCGACAAAGACTTATCTAACTAAATATAAGGATTTCACTAAGGATTCTTATGATGGACGTAATATTTGGTTTGGGGTTAGAGAACATGCGATGGGCGCCATTTTAAACGGGATTAGTTTATCTGGTATGCGCAGTTTTGGCTCTACCTTTTTATCATTTAGTGATTATTTAAAACCCGCTATTAGACTGGCTTGTTTAATGAATTTACCAGTTACTTATATTTTTACTCATGATTCAATTAATATAGGTCATGATGGGCCAACGCATCAACCAATTGAACAACTAGCGATGCTTCGTAGCATCCCAAACTTAGATGTTTATCGACCAGCCGATGCTAAGGAAGTTGTTGGTAGCTGGCACTTAATCTTAAAAAATAATAATCCGAGTGCGCTTATATTATCAAGAGCGGATATTAACATTCAAAAAGGAACTAGTATTGAAGGAGTCGCCAAAGGGGCTTATATTGTAAAGGAAGAACAAGAAAGACTTGATGGTATTATTATCGCGACTGGGGCTGAAGTGGAATTGGCTAATTTAGTTAGTGAGGAACTAGCTAAACGGGGTTTAGATGTTAGAGTGGTTAGTATGCCTATTATGAGTTTGTTTAATAAACAACCTAAAAAATATCAAGAAGAACTTTTCCCAATTGGTATTAAAAAAGTGGTAATTGAAGCTGGTTCTAGTTATGGCTGGCATCAATTTGTTTACAACGATAAGTACTTAATTACTATTGACGAATTTGGGACAAGTGGTCATCCAGATGATGTAATCAAGTATTTTAAATTTAATCTTCCTAATGTTACTAATAGAATTGAAAAAATATTGCGGTAATATTTTTAAGGAGGGAAATCATGAAAAAAAATAAAGGTTTTACCTTAGTTGAAATGTTAGGGGTAGCTATTATTTTAGGATTATTAATTGTTTTAGTCGTTCCTAATTTAATGAGTGTTTATAAAAGAACTCAAGAAAAAAGACATGATTTATATATTAATCGCTTACGTGAAGCTAGTATTATTTATGCGGAAAACAATAAAGATAAGATAGAGGGTTTAAATAGTCTATATAATAATGTTTATATAATATTACAAGATCTTATTGATGCGGGGCTTTTAAAGGCCCCGGTTATTGACCCTTCAACTAATGAAAAAGTATCCCCTCAAACATCAATCGGTATTAAAAAAGTGGGTACTAAGGAATATGAAGTTGACTTATTTGTCACCGAATTTGTCAGAGTGGTGGCTTTTAATTCCTCAGGGACTTTTACGGTGCCAGTTAGTGTTAATAAGGCAGATGTTTTGGTAGTCGCTGGTGGAGGCGGTGCGGCATATGGTAGTGGCACTAGCGGTTTAGGTTCAAGTGTTCCTAATGGGACTAGATTTAATGGTGGTAATGGTGGAAATTCTCACTTTGGAACTATTATAGCTAATGGCGGTGGTGGTGGTAGTGCCGGTGGCTCAAGTGTAACAACTAGAAATGGCGCTAATGGCGGTTCTGGTGGAGGCGGCGCTGGTGGTCCCGCCACTAATTTAATTGGCGGTACTACTGACATAGGAGGGGTTGGTGGAGTTGGTTTAGACTTTAGTCATATATTTAGTATTGAATTTGGAGATAATGGGGTATTCGCTAGTGGTGGTAGCGGGTACTTACAACCTACTGTTGAAAGCGGTGGTGGTGGCGCTAGTGGAAATGACGGAATGGCCAATACTGGAGGCGGTGGTGGCAATAATGGTAATGGTGGTTCTGGTATCGTAATTGTTAAATATATTGTGACAAAATAATTAAGGTTTTGTTGATACTAAGTATTAGTAAAACCATTTAATTATTATAAAAGTAACAGCGGGTAAAAACTTAAGATTAAAAACTAAGTTTATTAAATAGGAGTTTAGTAATGAAAAAAAACAAAGGTTTTACGTTGGTAGAAATGTTAGGGGTCACTATTATATTAGGCTTACTAATAATTCTAGTAGTCCCTAATTTAATGAGAGTTTATAAAAGGGCACAAGAGAAGGAGTATAAACTTTTTATGGAAAGGATAGAAAGAGTAGTAATAGTCTATGCCGAAAATAATAAGAATAATATAAAAGAACTGGGTGTTATTGGTGGGCATTTATGTATCAATTTACAAGATATTGTTGATGCTGGACTTTTAAACTCTCCACAAATAGACCCTAAAACTAAGACTATATTAAGTAACCAAACCCAGATTCAGATTATTAGAACAGATAAAGATACTTTCCAAATCGAATATAATCCTAAAGAGTGTCGTTCTTATGCTCCCGAGATTCCCGAATTCGTTATGGTTGATGCTGGCTCATATTTTTCTCTAGCATTAAAACTAGATGGCACAGTTTGGGCTTGGGGACAGAACAGTAGTGGTCAGTTAGGAAATGGAACCACAGAAGATAGTTATTTACCGATACAGGTTAAAGGTCATGAGGGTGAGGGTTATTTAACTGATATAATTCAAATTGCCGCTGGTTCTGCTCACTCAGTAGCGTTAAAAAGGGATGGTACTGTTTGGACGTGGGGTAATAATAGTTATGGTCAATTAGGAGATGGTACTACAACGAATAAATCAACTCCTGTTCAAGTTCGTGGAGTTAATGGCGAGGGTTATTTAACAAATATAACACAAATATCGGCGCATACCCACACAATTGCTTTAACTTATAATGGTACAGTGATTTCTTGGGGGGATAATATGAGTGGTCAATTAGGAGATGGTACTGCAATAAATAAAGCAACTCCTGTTCAAGTTAAGGATTTAAGTGGAACGGGAGTTTTGACTAACATAAAACAGGTAGTAGCTGGGAAAGGCTATAGTTTTATGGGTTCTGAGGGATACCATAGTGCTGCTTTAATCAATAACGGCACAGTTTTAGCATGGGGTTATAATGGTTATGGTCAACTTGGTAATCAAACAACAGAATCTAGCTTAATTCCAGTGGAAACAATAGGATTAACAGATGTTGTTCAAATTACCTCTGGTCAACATAGTCTTTATGCTCTAAAAAATAATGGCACAGTTTGGGCTTGGGGATATAATATAGCTGGTTCGTTAGGTGACGGTACTACAACAGATAGACATACCCCAGTCCAGGTTAAAGGGCCTGAAGGCGAGGGTTATTTAACTAATATAATTCAAATTAAGGGTGGCTATCGTCACACGGTGGCGTTAAAAAATGATGATACAGTTTGGACATGGGGTATTAATAGTAGTGGCCAATTAGGAGATGGTACTACAACAAGTAGATTAACGCCTGTTCAAGTTAAAGGGATTGGAGGTGAAGGCTATTTAACAAATGTTAAATATATTTCGGCTGGTGGTGCTTTTCCATTTGGTTTGGGTGGCGGATATTGTATTGTTTCTAAAGATGACGGTAGCGTTTGGACATGGGGTTACAATTTATATGGTCAACTAGGGGATGGTACTACAACAAAAGGAACTACTCCTAAAAAGGTTTTTCCATAATAAATAAAAAGACAAATTAGTATTTAATTCTTTTCGACAATCTTCTAAATTATTATGAGTTATCATAACCTTGGTGAGGCTAGATGCGAACTTATTATCTTTTTTTTATCAAAAGTCCTTTTGTTTCTCTTTATAAAGAAAAATCAAGCTTATTATTTAAAAATTTTAATGGTATTTATAAAGTTAATTATAGTAATTTTAATATGGGTCAAAAACTTTATATTGATATGCTTTGTTCCTTTAATAAAAAAGATATTAATG
>FZPS01000216.1_pt171 | contig 10648 bp, 6 predicted proteins | sample 1817821 | NCBI WGS metagenome assembly FZPS01 (sample SAMEA104158645, study PRJEB21678) | metagenome | place: Germany | collected 2015-04-21 | reverse complement strand
GCGATAATATATACTATATAGAAGAAAGCTTCGATGAGGTCTACCTATCCAAGGTTATGGACCTTAGTCTCCACCCAGAGCTCAATCAAAAGCACTCCGATATAAAGATAGCCTTTACCCCACTCCATGGAACAGGCATAACCATGGTCCCAAAAGCCTTAGAAAGATTTGGCTTTAATAATATCCACCTCGTAGAAGCACAATCAATAGTAGATGGTAATTTCCCTACTTGCGAAAGCCCTAATCCAGAAGACCCATCAGCAATGAAGATGGGCTTAGACCTAGCCAAAAAGGTCGATGCGGATATATTAATGGCAACAGACCCAGATGCAGATAGGGTAGGGATAGCAGTAAGAGACCGTAGCAGAGATTTTGTGCTAATCAATGGCAATCAAACAGCTACCCTGCTTACTTATTATATTCTTAAGAACTACAAAGACATAGGTAGGCTAAAGGGCAATGAGATGATAATTAAAACAATAGTCACCTCAGAGCTAATCCGAAAGATAGCAGACTCCTACGATGTAAAGACTTACGATGTGCTTACAGGCTTTAAGTTTATTGCCGATAAGATTCAAAGCCTCGAAGGCAAGGAGACCTATCTTTGTGGGGGAGAAGAAAGCTATGGTTTTTCCATAGGTGATTTTGTTAGAGACAAAGACGCAGTTTCCTCATGCTGTATCCTAGCCGAGCTAGTAGCTTGGGCCAAAGACCAAGGCAAAACCCTCTACGATATACTTATAGATATATACCAAGAATATGGTCTATATATGGAAGACCAGGTCTCCATAACCTATAGGGGTATGGCAGGAACGGAGAAAATCAATTCCATGATGAGAGAGTTTAGGAATAACCCTCCAAAACAAGTCATTGGCTTAGACGTAGTTAATATCAAAGACTACCAAGAGAGGATAGACCACGACCTAGTTCAAAACACCAAGACCCATATCGACCTACCAGTCTCCAACGTATTACAATACTATCTAGAAGATGGTTCAAGGTTTACAGTAAGACCTTCAGGTACAGAGCCAAAGATTAAGTTCTATTTTGGAGTCAAATCCCAAATTCAAAACAGAGACCATTTTGAAACAGCCCTCAAGGCCTCTGAACAAAAGATAGAAGCCATTATCCAAGAGCTAGGCCTTCAGTAGTAGTTGTAGGACATGGGAGTCAGGTAGTCGGGAGTAGGGATACGGAACCACTGCCTCTCCGCTTCTTTTGTCAAGCAATTCCTCTTCGCTTTGCGATATATAAACTTCAATAAAACTGCGTTAGCAGTGGCTATTATGGTAGCAATAAGCAAATTAACATCTATCTTAATTTACTCTTAAAAGTATCATATTTTACACCCGATTTACGGTCTAAAAATTAAGGATTACAACCCCTGTAAAATGGATTAATGAGACGGTCTGTTTTCGTCGAGAGTTAGTAAAATGCTCTTTTGCGACGGTTTGCTAACTTCCCAATTCATTTTGATATTATCGGGTAATAATATCCCAATCTCTCGATGATATTGACGTTTATAAGAAATTTGAAAATTTGGTTACAAGATGAGCCTATTTATGGCAAGGGCTAAAATCAAGAAATAAGGCTTTTAAGAATTGTCTTCGCTTAATTGTTAATTTAAATCTTGAAAATCTTTCTGAATTTGAGCTGATACTCTCTGATATTAGAGATATGTTTCTAGAAATACTGATTGAGCTTTGAGGAATTAGAGGATATACGAAATCATTCCTGTTCTCTCTTATAGAAAACAAGAGGCCTCCGCTTAGAACAAGCGTTAGAATCACAAGGATTAATCCGTAAATCATATTTGTCTCAATCATATTTCTAAGATTCAATATTAGGCAGATTTATTCCCACCAATCAATATGCAAATATACAAAGAATATCTTTAATAACCAAACTCTTAGAAAAGAATATCTGTAGAAATCCGACCATTTTCACTCTTATCGGAAGATAATTTATTATTCCTCGGTAATAGTCGTTTTTTAAATTAGAAATTAGGAGTGAGGAATTAGGAATTAATACTCAATTAGCTCGGATTAATCAGATTATCAGATACACCAGATGCTTAATAATCGGCAATGCTACTACGATACAAAAATGCCTAACTCGTCGACAAATACAATCCCCGTAGGGACGACATGTTGGTAGCGTGCCCTAACTCCTAATTTGATAAGGGTGCTTGCTCCATTATTATAAAGAAAGAGTAAAATGAAACAAAGGATCATTTTTTTAAAACAAAGGAACAATCTTTTATTATCGCATTTTAATCTGAAAACATCCGATGATGGAAGCAACGATACAAGGATTGAGCCAGCAAGACGCAAAAACAGCTTTTAATAGCCTCATTATTATCATAATATCGTCCTTTCAGGACTTGCATTTGTCGAAGAATCAAGCATTCTAAGATGCATGTAGCCATTTAAAAATTCGCAGTAAGTGTTAAGATACGCTTGTTACTCACTCGCTCAACATATACCTATTCCTAACTTCGATATATTTCTGATAGTCGATATAGTCTTTTGGGTAGACGAAGAAGGCGTAATTGCTTAGCTGGATGGATGTATTGGTTTTGCCTTGTATCCAGAGATAGTCGGTACGGGGATTGAAGTAAGGGATGCTATTGAGGGCTATCTTATGTATGATATGGGAAGTGAACTCGGGTATAGTTGTTTGGGTAATGCCTGTGATGTATTTTACTTCGTCTTTATTATTGCGTATTTCGACGCTATAGTCTAGCGTATGGCTGCGGTATTGGTCATTGGAGATATAGATGTAGAGGCTGTCTGAGCTGGAGTATTGGTCGATTGAGAAGATAAGTCGTTCGTAGGCTTTTTGAATGGTGTAATAGACTGGCTTGGGATTATTATTATAGTCTATACAGCTCCAAGAAACGGCTGGATAAGGCTCATTATGCTGCCAGAACAATGTTCCCATACAATAGGGCATTGCGCGTCGATGTGCTTCTATTGCAATCTTATAGGCTTCCTGCGCGGTCATTCCTGACTTTTCTATATAGTCTTCATCGCTTGATGGTTTTCCATACCATTCTAAGAGCCTGCTTTCTATTAGCTCAAAGCCTCGTGGATGTTTTTGGTGTATGGCAAAGGCTTTATTGTCTGGACTATAGGGCTTAGGCATATACTCGTCAATTGTTTTCAGTGTTGGTGGGGACTGGAAGCCGTATTCGCTCATAAATCGTGGTATCTTACGGGTATAGACTTCAAAGCATGAGTCTGCCCACCATACTCCCCAATAATGTGAATCGCCATCTGTCCTGCTTTCTTCCCTACCCCACCCATGGAGTGGCGATGTGTGGATATAGTCGGTATATGGCATTATCTCTGCTAACACACTAGGTATTAGGCCTTGGAAGACTTTTCTATAGTTCTCTACTGCCTTAGCGCTATCGCGTATTTCACTCTTCCATCCCCAATTCATCCAGCCTTCCCAGTTCTCGTTATTACCACACCATAATGCTAGGCTTGGATGAGAGGCTAGTCTTTTGATGTTTTGTTTAAACTCTTTCTCTATACTCTGCAAAAAGATGGAATCCGCTGGGTATAGGGCACATGCGAAGGGAAAGTCCTGCCATACCAATAGGCCTACGCTATCGCAGTAATTGTAGAACTCATCGCTTCCATATCTCGAACCTCCCCATATCCTAAGCATATTCATATTGGCTTCTACTGCTAGCTTAAGCTCTTCAATATCTTGATTCTCACGGATTATATAATTACTTCCCTTTGCGAATATGGGCTTTCCATTTACTCTGAAATAGAAGGACTGTCCTATGGAGTCTTTTTCTTGTACTAGGTCTATTGTCCTGATTCCAAATCTTATAGACTCTTTTACAAAAGGTTTATCACCATTCTTTTCTCTTATTTCTAATTCTGCATTATATAGATATTGCTCTCCATCCATTCCTATTGGATGCCATAGCTTGGGCTTATTGATTATTAGGCTATTACTAAGTATTAGATTATCATCCAAGTCGTTTTTATTAAAGCTAAAGCTTAGTCCATCCCTAGTCTTTCTCCCATCTTTGTCTAAGACTATTAGCTTAAGGTTATAGTCTTGGCTATCAATCTCTTCAAAGCCTACACTAAGAATCATCTTAGCCTTTTCATTATCTATTGATTTTGTCTGTATAGACTTGTAGTATAGATATATAGGTGAATTATACGCCTCGACATAAACATCACCTATTCCTAAAGATAATAGCTCTGGATGCCAATCCCAACCATAGCGGTACTGGGCTTTTCGACTTATTACTCTTTTTTCAGATTCAAGCGTAGAGTAGTCATCACTATTATAGTTAAGGTAGTTAAGAGCCGGCTCTATCTCTATTCTAAGCGCATTATCTCCAAGCTGGACGAAGGGCTTTATATCGAAGCTATAGGTTATAAATTCATTATTAGTGTTTCCAATTAACTCATTATTAATATATACCTTCGAATAGGTGTCGATATTAGCGGCTCTTAGCTTTATACTATTCTTTTCAAGATCGGACTGGGCTATATGAAAGCTGGTAGCGTAGGTCCACGTGCTGGAGTCTACCCAGCTAAGTCTTAGTTCATTATCTTCAATAAATGGATGAGGTATAAGTCCTTTGCTATAAAGCAATGTATAGATATCGTTGAGATTTTCTACACAGGAGTCCATTATAACTCCATTGGAATTGCTTACTTGCCAATGACTTGTATCTATTCTAATAGGCTTTTCTAAGCTATTATTATTGCAAGATAATAGGCTAATTGAAAGAATTAATAGAACTAAGACCTTCTGTTTCATTATGGTATGGGTTTAGAAACTAATCATATAAGGCATCCTTGCTTGAACTCCTTGCATCTCGGTTATATCTTTTATTTCCAAGAAGTAATTATAGTGTTTACCTAGTGATTTGGTGTATAGTCTCTCGTTCAAATCACCACCTAAAGCGTCTAATAGCTGCTGGGTTATATCCTTTGACTTAGGCATCATTAAGATGGAGTAATCAGAAATACCTGCCTCTTTGGCTGCTATCTCGATGGATTTGGATATACCGCCGAACTCATCGACTAGTCCTAGGCTCTTGGCATCTTTTCCACTCCATACCCTACCCTTAGCTATGCTATCGACAAAGTCCACCTTAAGATTACGCCCATCGGCTACTCTTGTAATGAAATTGGTGTAGAACTCTTCTACGTTTCTTTGCATCATCATTCGAGAGTCTGAGCTAACCTTGGTGGTTACAGTAAGGAAAGTGGAATTATTATGTGTCTTAACTGTGTCGAAATTAATGCCTAGATTCTTTTTCAATGCATTGGAGAAATTAGGCAACATACCAAAGACTCCTATAGAGCCTGTGATGGTAATCGGCATTGCTACTATCTTGGTTGCTCCTGCTGCCATTTCATAGCCTGCTGAAGCTGCCACATCTCCCATTGAGACAATAAGTGGTTTAACCTCTCTTGCCTTAAATACTTCGTTAGTCATTAGCTCTGAAGCAATTGCATCTCCTCCGCCTGAGTTAATTCTCAAAACTATCGCTTTAACAGACTTGTTATCAACTGCTTTCCTTATTTCTTTGACTATTGTTTCGCTGCCTATACTTATATCTCCACTCTTGCCCTGATTTACTCCACCATAGGCATATATGACTGCTATCTTATCCTTTGAGCTTGAGAACAAGTCTGTTATAGAGTTTCTATACTTTGCGTAGGATAGGTATTTTACTTTCTCGTTCTTAAGGTCTTTCCCTATCTTTTTTTGCAAATCTGTTCTAAAGATTAGCTGGTCAACGAATTTGTTTTCCAATGCATCTTTTGGCATAAATGCAGATAGAGAGGAGACATTATTATTGAGTACATCTATATCCATATCCCTTGATTTTGACATATTATGGGCTAAATAATCCCATATAGAACCTAGGTAGGCTTTGATTTGCTCACGATTCTCATCCGACATCTTGGTGCTAATAAAGGCTTCTCCAGCACTCTTATATGCATTATTCTCAGGCCTTATTAGGTCTATATCAATATCGAACTTCTTAAACATATCCTTAAGATACATAACCTCTCCACCGAGTCCCTTAAGCTCTATATGACCCACTGGATTAAGGTATATCTCATCGGCTACAGTCGAAAGATAGTAGGCGTTTTGAGTATAGCTATCACTATAGGCATATATCTTTTTGTCTGAGGCTTTAAAGCTCTCTAACACCTCCCTAATCTCTTCAATACTTGCCCATCCAGCAGCTTGTATATATGATAGGTCGAGGAGAATGGCTTTTATCTTATCATCATTCTTTGCCCTATTAATAACTGTAATAAACTCTGTTAGCCCAATTGTTGTATTGGAGCTAAAGCCTCCTTCCGACATATCGTAGGTAAGGGATAGACTGCTTATTTCTCTATCGTATATGGGCTTGTCTAGCTTAAGAACCAATACTGATTCGTCTTTAATCTTTGGTTCGGACTTGCTAGAGGCAAATATTATCATTGCAAACATTGAGAATAAGATTACAATCATAACTATACCTGCCAAAATTACGCCAAAAAATGAGGCGAACATAAATTTGAAAAACTGTTTCATTTTATTCTTTCTTTAAATTATAAAGCTTTCTTTAATTCTTCTTTTGATATATCAATTTTAAAATTCATACCAATATGATCTAATTGCACTAAGAAACCTCTCTTCCCTCTTGATTCAATTATATAGCCAGTTATTATACTCTCCCCTATTTCTGCCTCTACCTTATCCCCTATCTCAAAGTGAATATCAACTATCATATAGCTTAATCCCTCTTTTTCTATAGCTTTTAGGTTTTCAATTTGATAGTCGGGTATTGGTGCTGGCTTGCCATTAAAGAAGACAAACTTTCCAATATTATTCATTCCTACTATCTTCCAAATCTCATCTTGTGATATACTTAGAAACAAATAGGATGGTATTAATGGCTTTTCTATGGTTTTCCGCCTATCCTTTCTTTTAGATTCAACCTTTTGTATGGGCAAAAACACATCGTAGCCTAGATAAGAAAGCGTTCTTTTTACTGTTTTTTCTTTGTTCGATGATACCTGTAATGCGTACCATTTCTTCATAAGTAGAGTATTGTTTCACGTGAAAAAACAAAGGAAGCTAAACTAAGACCTGCTTAGAATGCTTCCTTTATTTATGTATAATATTAATATATCTCGTCTATTATTGAATCCTCACATAGATTTGGTAGGGTTACATTTAGAAGTGGTTCTTCTTCCATGGCCCTCTTAATTGCGAATATAGCCCCTTCGTTTCTTGCCCAGCTCCTTCGTGAAATTCCATTATTTACATCCCAAAACAGCATTGAGCGTAGACGTCTTTGGCTATCTTCACTTCCGTCTAATACCATTCCAAAGCCTCCATTAATCACCTCTCCCCAACCTACTCCACCTCCGTTATGGATGGATACCCAAGTAGCTCCTCTAAAGCTATCACCTATACAGTTATGAACTGCCATATCTGCTGTAAATGCAGAACCATCGTATATATTAGAAGTCTCTCTAAACGGTGAATCAGTACCTGAAACATCGTGGTGGTCTCTACCAAGAACTATTGGTGCGGATATTCTTCCTTCCTTAATTGCTTTGTTGAAAGCAGAAGCTATCTTGGTTCTTCCCTCTGCATCTGCATAGAGTATCCTAGCTTGAGAACCTACTACTAACTTATTTTCTTTAGCTCCTTTAATCCACTGTATATTATCCTTCATCTGCTGTTGGATTTCTTTTGGAGAAACCTTTGCCATTTCTTCCAATACCTCCATCGCTATCTTATCTGATAAATCGAGGTCATCTGAATTAGCAGAAGTACATACCCAGCGGAAAGGTCCAAAACCATAGTCGAAACACATAGGCCCCATTATATCTTGAACATAGGATGGATACTTAAACTTTCCATCTTCTTTCATTATATCAGCTCCTGCTCGGGATGATTCTAATAAGAAAGCATTACCATAGTCGAAGAAATACATTCCTTGGTCTGCTAGTTTATTTACTGCTTCCACATGTCTTTTTAGCGAATCTCTTACTTTTTCTTTAAATAGTTCAGGCTCTTCTGCCATCATCTTATTCGACTCTTCCAAGCTTAGTCCTACTGGATAATAACCGCCTGCCCATGGATTGTGCAATGAAGTTTGGTCAGAACCTAAATCAACTTTGATTCCTTTTTCAACTGCAGACTCCCATAGGTCTACTATATTTCCTTGGTATGCAAAAGAAACAACCTCATTCTTTTCTCTTACCTCTTGAACTCTTTCCCAAAGCTTATCTAGATTATCGTAGACCTCATCTACCCATCCTTGCGAATGTCTAGTCTCTGTTGCTTTAGGATTAATTTCTGCAGTAATCGATACACAGCCTGCTATATTTGCTGCCTTTGGCTGAGCTCCTGACATTCCACCTAAGCCTGCAGTAATAAATAGTCTACCGCCTAATCCTTCGTCGGATATCATTCTTCCAGCATTTAGAACAGTGATGGTTGTACCGTGAACAATCCCCTGTGGTCCAATATACATATAAGAACCTGCCGTCATCTGTCCGTACTGGGTTACGCCTAATGCATTATACTTCTCCCAATCGTCTTGTTTTGAATAGTTTGGAATCATTAAACCATTGGTTACAACAACTCTTGGTGCATCCTTATGGCTTGGGAATAAGCCCATTGGATGTCCGGAGTACATTACTAGGGTTTGTTCATCAGTCATTTCGGCTAAATACTTCATAGCTAGCCTATACTGCGCCCAATTTTGGAATACTGCTCCATTACCTCCATAGGTTATTAACTCATGTGGATGTTGCGCTACCGCATAATCTAGGTTGTTTTGAATCATATGCATTATTGCTGCAGCTTGCTTAGATTGAGCAGGATACTCATCTATTGGCCTTGCATACATCTTATAATCTGGTCGGAATCTATACATATAAATTCTTCCATAGTCCTTGAGTTCTTGTGCAAACTCTATTGCTAATTCCTTATGGAATTTGGGGTCAAAATACCTTAGAGCGTTTTTAAGAGCTAGTTTCTTCTCTTCAACATTAAGTATTTCTTTCCTATTCGGGGCATGATTAACACTTAAATCATACTCTTTCTTTGCAGGCAAATAATTTGGTATGCCTTCTAAAATTGCATTCTTAAAGTCCATAATTCTTTATTACTTTATTATTATCTACCTGCAAAGATAGTCATTTTCTATAGTATAATTGAATTTGATTGGATATATCAAAACATTTTTAATAAGATTCTTGGTATTAATTGAAAATAGATTAGAAAAAAAGCCAGATAAAATGATTATCCAGCTATAAGTTTCTTAATTATTACTCTGATTTACAGAGAAATGAAGCAATGTATCACGTGAAACATTTAGTATTTATCTATAAAGGACTTGATTATATTACAAAAATCTACATGCTTTGTAAATGGCAAGTCTTGCCCATCGTCGTATATTGTATGGTATTCGTTATATTCACATCCAAATGTAAATAGAAACAATCCTGGTACTCCTTTTTCTACAAATGGACAATGGTCACTATTGCAAGACCCCTCCCCTACCCTAATTTCATTAAATAGTTTTTCTTTATTATTTATACTTTCAAATAAGTCCGAAGCTCTTAGTTCGTTTAGGCCGTTTACTAGAGCTATACCTCCTGAGCCTGTTCCAGCCATATCGATATTTATTAGGAATTTAATCTTATCCGAATCGAAAACAGGATTATCTGCTAAATAGAAAGAACCAAGTATTCCAAGTTCTTCGGCAGAAGGAAATACAAATACAATTGTATAATCACTAGGGTTTTCTCCGTAGTATTTTGCTAGGTCCAATAAGACAGAAACACCGGAAGCATTATCATTTGCTCCAGGAAAATAAACACTATCCCCTATAATACCTAAATGATCGTAGTGGGCAGTGAACACGTAGAGAGAGTCTTTTTTGGATCTACCTTCTGCATAGGCAATAACATTTTGTGTTCTATAGCTCTTATTATACTCAGACTCTATATCTAGACTTAGAGACCTAATCCTCTTTGTAAACATCTCTCCTTTTAGTTGTAGTATTGGGAATGAATAAGCCTCCGTCCTACTATAGAAAGGAATCTTTTCGTATCCTTGAACAATAACTAGTTTTGGAGTAATTCCTGATTGATTAAGAGCAATAATAAATTTGGATATCTGAGAATCTTCGAATTTACTTCGATTAATTATTAGGGTTTTATTACCTAATCTATTATGGCTTTTCTTATCGTCTATTTCTAAGGAGTTTAATATTAATGGCTTTTCGTTCTTTAGCTCAATTTCGATACTTGGAGAATAACCAAATACCAAAAACTCTTCTCCTAACCTAAGCTCTCTATCCCCTACCCTAAGCTTTGCATCAATAATATTATTTATCGAGATATCGAAGTATTGGAAATAAGAATCATTATAGGGTTTTAGATTCGACTTTTCTAATTCTTCTCTAATAAATTCTGCTGCTATCCTATCTCCATTATTCCTAAAGCCTCTTCCAAAAAACTCCTTACTTGCTAATTTAGTCGAGCCTGAACAATCCACATCAGGCATATTTTATTTCAAATTGCTCTAACTTATTAGAATTTAATTGAACAAAAATAAGACACAAAAGAGCATT
>FZPS01000062.1_pt4516 | contig 10651 bp, 10 predicted proteins | sample 1817821 | NCBI WGS metagenome assembly FZPS01 (sample SAMEA104158645, study PRJEB21678) | metagenome | place: Germany | collected 2015-04-21 | reverse complement strand
CGAATATCCCATGGATGAACCAGAGCCCGACTACCGAGAACCTGACTACCAGACAGTACATTCCTATGGAGAGGAAGAGTTGGATAGAAAAACAACAATTCCCAGGGTAAAATTTACTCAAACGGTTCCTTCGATGGACAATGAAGCAGATGCTCGAATTAAGGATATAGAACAGAAAAGAAAGCACAAGCTGGAATTTTCTCAAGACAGTATCATTAACGGGATTATTATGTCCGAAGTATTAGGGCCGCCCTTATCACGGAGATAATTTAATATTAGAAACTTCAAATTTAAGGCACTCTGATTTAAGAGTGCCTTTTTGCCGCCTGCCCATCATTCAGTAGCATACATAATGGATCTTACTTCTACCAGGAGAATTAACGCATATCATTTAACAATGGGGGGGGTGAGAACATGAGCAGAAAAAGATTGGAAAGGATGAAATCTACAGTATCAGATATATTTGAGCTTCCCAAGGAAATTATGCTTAATCTCCCAAAGATCAGTATGATAGGTAACAATCAGATGTTGGTAGAAAATCACAAAGGTGTAATTGAATATACCCCGCAGAGAATACGAGTTAACTCTTCCATTGGAGTGATCAGAGTACAGGGAAAGGAAATGAATTTAAAAAATATAGCAACAGATGACATTATGATAATAGGAGAAGTTAAAATGATTGAATTCATATAGCATTTGCCCTGTCAGAAGGAGAGAAGAAGGATAATGTTTTTTCGGATACTCTGGAACTTTTTAGTAGGTTATGTGGTAATTCGAGTAGAAGGATTGTCTCTGGAAAAGTTTATTAACCTAACGGTGAGCAAGGGCATTCATCTATGGGGAATCAGAAGGCAGAATTATACAACCATGACTGCCAGTATCAGTATTCGGGGCTTTAGGCAGCTCCACAGCATCTCCCGAAAAATACGATGCAGAATACGCATAATAGATAAACGAGGGCTTCCCTTTATTCTATTTCGCTATAGAAAACGTAAAATGCTGGCATTAGGTATGCTCATATGCCTATTTATAATTTATGGACTATCTTCCTTTGTTTGGACAGTGGAAGTGGAGGGGGTTGAAGACATAGAACCCCACGAGGTATTGATGGAATTGGAATCTTTAGGTGTCCATCCAGGAGTATATAAGCCCCATATAGATACTATGTCCATTGAAAATCAATTGATAGTGCGCTTTCCGGAGCTATCATGGGCAAGCTTGGAAATTAGAGGGAGCAGAGCTATTTTAATGGTAAAGGAATCGGTTTTGCCTCCCGAATTGGTTGACAAAAATACACCTTGTAATATTGTAGCTGGCAAGGACGGCATTATAGAAAAAATGATAGTATTGGAAGGTCAGGCAGTGGTCGAACCGGGTCAGACAGTTAGGAAAGGCCAGCTTATTGTGAGTGGCATTATTGATCATTCAGACACCATTGGCGTTAGGTATGTCCATTCTATGGGGCAGGTAATGGCCAGAACCTGGTATCAGGAAACTGTAGAGATGCCTCTTAAAGAGCCCTATCGCCAAAGAACAGGCCGTAAAATTGAAATAAAATATATAGGTTGGGATAGATTCAAGATACCATATCATAAAGAGGAAATTACTTTTGCGGATTATGATTTAGTGATTCAAAGAGAGGGTTTTTTTTTAACGGAAAAATATTATGAAGTAGAAGTAATTCATTGGAATAAAAACATAGCAAGATTAAAGTCAAAACTGGAGGAAATGGCAGTTGAAGCGGCTAGAAAGAGTATGCCTCCTGGGGCAAAAATCATTGACAAAAAGGTGAAATACGATATGATAGACAGTGAAAAGGCAATTGCTGTTATAAATATTGAAGCATTGGAAGATATCGCTGTGCAGCAAATCATCGAAGCACAATAGGAGGCATTGGCGTTTGAGTAACCTTTTGACAGAACGTATAGTAGACATAGACAATATTGAAACCCTGATGGCATTGTTTGGTAATTTCGATCAAAATGTAAAATTTATTGAAGAAGAAATCGGGGTGCAGATTATTGCCAGAGAAACCCAAATACGCATTATCGGTGAGGAAGCCAATGTCAAGCTTACCGTAAATGTAATAGAAAAACTGCTCGAAATGATTCGAAACAGGGAAACCTTGGATATTTCCCGCATTGGATATGCAATTCAGCTGGCGCGTTCGGGCAAGGAAGATGTTATCAGAGAATTGATGGCGGATATAGTATGTGTCAATCACAAGGGCAAACCTGTCCGCTGTAAAACTATTGGACAAAAGCGATATGTACAAGCTATAGTTGAAAATGATATTGTGTTTGGAATCGGGCCTGCTGGCACCGGTAAAACATATCTGGCCATGGCTATGGCTGTTACTGCATTTAAAAATAAGCAGGTAAGCCGTATCATTCTAACTAGGCCTGCAGTGGAGGCTGGTGAAAAGCTGGGTTTCCTTCCTGGCGACTTACAGCACAAGGTAGACCCCTATCTCAGGCCTCTATATGATGCATTATTCGACCTGATGGGGACGGAAACTTACCAGAAATTAATCGAACGGGGCATAATCGAAGTAGCTCCCCTTGCATATATGAGAGGACGAACACTGGATGATTCTTTTATAATTCTGGATGAAGCTCAAAATACCACTTCTGAACAAATGAAAATGTTCCTGACCAGAATGGGGCAGGGCTCACGAGCTGTTATTACTGGAGACATCACCCAAATTGACCTGCCACAGGGCAAGAAATCTGGTTTGGTGGAAGCGATTCGTGTACTTCAGGGAATCAAAGGTTTGAAATTTGTCCATTTAACTCATAAAGATGTTGTACGACATGAACTGGTCATGAGAATTATTGAAGCATATGGCCGTTACGATAAAAGAATAAAAAGTAACAGACAAAGAAAAGCCAGAGAGGAGTTAAATGAATGATCCAGCCTGTTATAAGAAATAACAAAGCTACCAGGAAAAATTCTTTTTTCCGGTTTTTATTGCATCCTTTTTTTGTGGATGTATTTATCGGGCTGGTTGTTTTTGGGCTTATTTTTGGGTTGGTGTTTACTGCTGTATCCCCGGAACAATACGAGCTTCAGGCAGGGGATATCCCCAGTGAACCAATTGCAGCTCCTAGAGATGTTGAAGATGTAAAAGCCACTCAGCAGCTTATAGAGCAGGCTAGACTGCAGGTAAGTGATATTTATACCTTGGATCATGCTATTACGGCTGAAGTCATTGCAGAAACTGAAGAAATCTTTGCAGGTATGGAATCGGTCCGTAATGAAGCGGAAAAAAAACTGCAGGACTGGGAAAGGCAGCAGCGAGAGCTCATTCGAAATCAACAACAGCAGGAGCAGTTGGATGAGTTAGAAGGTCAATTAACCCCCTCAAACAACTCTGATATCACAGATCCTGAATCAGAACAATTAAATGAAGTTGGATCTGAAACAGATAACCTGGAAATTGGGGAGCCAGACTTTAACGAACTTTATAACCAGGCCTTCATCCGAAGTATGCAGCAATACTTCCCAATCCAACTTTCAGATGACGATATACTTTCTATTATTCAGGCAGATCAAAGAGACTTGAATCAGCTGCAGCAACTGCTTATTCACAATTTACAGGAAATGATGAGTGCTGGTATTAAGCAAGAGCAGCTAGTGGAATTCAAGGTCAATTTACGAGACAATATTCAGGGTATGACTATTCCCAATGAATTAAAGCTTTTAGGTACTAATATTGGGGTACCCAGACTGAAGGCAAATCTTTTATATGATGCAGAAAAAACATTGGCGGAAAAAAATAAGGCTGGGGACTTGGTGGATAAGGTTGTCTATAAAAAAGGACAATTTATTGTACAAGCCGGGCAACCCATTACTGAATCCCAAATAGAGATGTTGAGTGAACTTGGGCTGTTAAAAGACTACAAGGTGGATATTCCGCTGATTGTTGGTACAGCTTTGGCTGTTTTGCTTAGTATCGGAGTAGGTATTATCTATCTCCTCTTTTTTGAAAAAGACTTATTATACAAACCCCACCTGATATTAATGACAGGCGCTATTTTAACTTTAGTAGCCGGTTTGACTTATGCAGCAGCCTTGTTTAACCCATATCTCATGCCTTCTTCCATGGCAGGCATGCTATTGGCTGTTTTGATCAATACGAGAATGGGTATGATTATTAACGTTGTAATGGCATTACTGGCTGGATTATTATCTGGTATGCAAATTGGGCCCGTTGCAATGACCATGGTAGGAGGTATGGTAGGCATTAGTATGCTTAAATCCATACAGCAGAGAAACTCCCTTATTTGGGCCGGAATCGGTATAGCAGGAGGCAACGTTATAGCAATAACTGCTTATGAGATGCTAAACCAAAGTGGATGGTTGGGTCCACTTTCCAGTTCTATCTGGGGTATTTTGGCCGGATTGATTGCTGGAATCCTTACCATTGGAACATTACCTATTTGGGAAAATGTATTTGATGTGGTTACTCCTATCAAGTTGGTAGAGTTAGGCAATCCTAATCAAGAGATCTTAAAGAGGCTTTTGCTGGAAACCCCAGGCACCTATCATCACAGTATTATTGTAGCTAATCTTGCAGAAAGTGCTGCCGAAGCCATCGGCGCAAATGGCCTGCTGGCCAGGGTAGGTGCATATTATCACGATATAGGCAAGCTGAAACGTCCTTATTTTTTCAAAGAGAATCAATTGTCCAGAGATAACCCCCATGATGAACTGAATCCTGAATTGAGCACTAAAATTATAACTTCTCACGTTACAGATGGGTTGGATTTAGCAAGAAAATATAAAGTTCCGTCTATCATTCAGGATTTTATTACAGAACATCACGGTAACACGCCAGTATTATATTTTTTCCATAAGGCAAAGAATAAGGAAAATACTGAAGTTAAATTGGAGGATTTTCGTTATCCTGGTCCCAAACCTCAAAGCAGGGAAACAGCTATTGTAATGCTGGCGGATACTGCTGAAGCCGCTGTACGGGCAATGCCTGACCATACACCTGAAAAGGTGGAAGCATTAATCCGCAAATTGATACGTGAAAAAATGGATGATGGACAATTTAACAATTGTGATCTGACCCTCCGGGATATGAATACTATAGCCGTTACCTTTACCGCTGTTTTTAGCGGCATATTCCACGAACGGGTCAAATATCCCAATGTAGATTTGAATGCAGAAAGGACGAAAGGGTAGGATGGCCCTATTAATTGAAAATAATCAAACCAGCATAGAAGATTTCCAGGATTTTTTTGAAGATGTTCTGCAGAAAGCTATTGAATATCTGAAATTAAATATGGATCTGGAAGTTAGTTTGCTTTTAACTGAAAATGAAGAAATACACCGGTTGAATCGGGAGTATAGAGGAAAGGACAATCCCACTGATGTTCTTTCCTTCCCGCTGTTGGAATTAAACCCCATTAACCACGATGCATGGCTGTCGGATTTGGAAGCTAACCGGACACCTGGAAATGGAGAAGTGGTTTTAGGGGATATTGTAATTTCAGTGGAAAAAGCCCAGGAACAGGCACAAGAATACGGGCATGATATCAAAAGAGAGTTGGGCTTTTTATTTGTACATGGTTTGCTCCATCTTCTAGGTTATGATCATGAAACAAGGCAGACGGATGACCAGACAATGAAAGAATTGCAGGAAGCCATCTTGTTGGGATGCAATCTATCCAGATAGGGGAATTAATATTGATAGATTACAGACAATTGGTTGATAAAGCACTTGCAGCTAAACAACATGCCTATGTTCCTTATTCAGGGCTCCATGTGGGCGCTGCACTTCTATGCAGTGACGGTGAAATTTTTACCGGTGTAAATGTTGAGAATGTCAGCTATGGAGCTACTAATTGTGCGGAACGCACCGCAATATTTAAGGCTGTATCTGAAGGAAAACGAAGTTTTTCTGCTATAGCTGTAACTTCGGATTTGGAAAGTATTATATACCCTTGTGGTATATGCAGACAGGTGCTGGTAGAATTCAAAATACCTATTGTCGTCTCAGGTGATAATAAAGGCAATTACAAGGTACTTAAAACAGAAGAATTAATCCCCTGTGCTTTTACTGAATTCTGAACAAGGAAGTGATACTTTGCCCATGTTTCGTTCGGGTTTTGTAGCAATTGTGGGAAGACCTAATGTAGGTAAATCCACTTTGATGAATGTTCTTATAGGTGAAAAAATAGCAATTATTTCAGATAAACCTCAAACTACACGCAATCGTATTCAAAGTGTTTTAACTAGGGAAGATTATCAGATTGTGTTTGTAGATACCCCTGGTATTCATAAACCAAAGAATAAATTAGGCGAATATATGGTGAAAGCGGCACAGAACTCTTTAGATGATATGGAGGTTATTCTATTTGTTGTAGATGCTGCTGATGGGATAGGCCATGGGGATAGAATGATTGCCGATTGGCTAAAGGGTATTTCATCACCTGTAATTCTTGCTGCCAACAAGATGGATATTGCTGACAGTGGAAAAGCTCGTATGCAGATCGAAGAACTTAAACAATTAGGCAGCTTTGACGATGTGATTGAAATATCTGCACTTACCGGTATCAATATTAGCACATTGGAAAAAAGGCTTGTCTCTTATTTACCGGAAGGCCCTAAATATTATCCTGATGATATGATAACAGATCAGCCAGAACGAGTAATACTGGCAGAAATTATTAGAGAAAAAGCATTAAACCTGCTAAAAGAAGAAGTACCCCACGGGATTGGTGTGGAGATTGAACGGCTTCATGATCGGGAAGACAAAAACTTAACAGAAATTATGGCTTCCATTATATGCGAGAAAGATTCTCATAAAGGTATTGTAATAGGCAAGGGCGGCAGAATGTTAAAATCCATTGGCAGTCAGGCAAGGTTAGATATAGAACGCTTTTTAGGGATTAAAGTATATCTGGAGCTTTTTGTAAAGGTTAGAAGTGATTGGAGAAATAATCCTGTAACTATGAGGGACCTGGGCTATGACTTAAAGGAATTCTGATTGGAAAATTACTCAAAATCGGATGAATTTTCATGGAATAGCCTTTTTATGACCGGGCAGTCTATTATAATAATGGAAATCCACATAAAGGAGGCATTATAATTGTTGCAATTGTTGTGGGAAATATTTAGTAAAACTGGTCAAATAAACAACTACATGTTTTATAAAGCTTTAGAAAATACAGACCTTGAATATAAACTTACTAATGCCTCAGACAGCCCAAGTATTGATATAACTGAATCTTATCCAGAATGCCAAAAAAGAATAAATAGTCAAGATAGATTAGGAAACGAGTTTACATGCTAGTTATATGCTAAGGAAGGTTTTAAATGAAATTTGTGCGCACACAGGGGGTTGTATTAAGATACCGCAATCGTAATGAGGCAGATCGGCTGTTGACGGTGTTGTCTCCTGATTTGGGTAGAATAATGGTATTTGCACGTGGCTGCAGAAAACCGAAAAGTCGATTTCTCGCTTTTTCTCAATTGTTTTGTTATGGTGAGGTGATAATAAGTCCGTATCGGGACATATATATTTTGAACCAGGCTGAAGTAAAAAACTCCTACTACGATATTCGAAAAGATATGGACAGGCTGTCCTGTGCAACCTATATTGTTAATCTGGCTGAGGCAGTTGCTACTACGGGGGAAAATCATACCCCGCTTTTTTCACTGTTGTTGCACACCTTGTCCTATCTATCTTATAGTAATCGACATCCATTGGAGATTGCACTTATTTATGAATTGAAATTTTTGGACCAGGCTGGTTATCGGCCGATTGTACAGAACCGAGCCATTAACAGATTTTCAGTTCAAACAGAAACAGCAAAAGTCGTTAAGGCAATTTTGGACTCGGATCTGGTACAGGCATGGGAAATATCCATCCCCCCTTTGGTCAGGCAGGAATTAAACAAGATATTGCCTGCCTTTATCGAAGAGAAATTACAACTACAGATTCAAACTCGTTCATTTCTCTATTTGATACCTTGACCAATATAACAAAATTCTATATGATATAGAATGGATTTTGGGCTAAAAGCGAAAAATCTTTTATTTTACATAAAAGAGAGTTATATGAGATAAAAACCAAGGAGGAAAGTTTATGTCCAAAAAATATGTTTACCTCTTTCGAGAGGGTAATGCCGACATGCGGAACCTGTTGGGCGGTAAAGGTGCAAACCTGGCTGAAATGACCAATCTTGGTCTGCCTGTACCACAAGGATTTACCGTTACCACAGAGGCTTGTATACGCTACTATGATGATGGCCAGGTAATTGCTGACGAAATTGTAGAGCAGATCTATCAGGCTATGGCAGATTTGGAAGAAATGGAAGGAAAAAAATTTGGAGACCTGGAAAACCCATTCCTGGTTTCAGTACGCTCTGGTGCTCGTGCCTCAATGCCCGGTATGATGGATACAATTCTGAACTTGGGCTTGAATGATGCAACAGTACAGGGTCTGGCCAAGCTGACCAATAACGAAAGGTTTGCTTATGACAGCTATCGAAGATTTATCCAAATGTTTTCAGATGTAGTTATGGAAATTGATAAAGGCAAATTTGACGCTATATTTGACGGCATCAAAAAAGAAAATAATGCAGAATTGGATACCGATTTAACTGCAGAAAACCTGAAAGAAATTGTTGAGAAATATAAGGAGCTTTATCGACAAGAAAAGAATGCAGAGTTTCCCCAGGATCCTAAGGAACAGCTTCTTGAGTCAGTAAAAGCTGTATTCCGTTCCTGGAATAATCCACGTGCTATTGTATACAGAAGGATGAATGATATTCCCGGCAGCTGGGGAACAGCGGTTAACGTTCAGGCAATGGTATTTGGTAACATGGGCGACGATTCAGGTACCGGAGTTGCCTTTACCCGTAATCCTGCTACCGGCGAAAAGCTATTGTACGGCGAATATCTTATGAATGCGCAGGGAGAAGACGTTGTTGCAGGTATTCGTACTCCTAATCCTATTTCTCAGCTGAAGGAAACTAACCGCGAGGTTTATGATCAATTTGTTGATATAGCAAAGAGACTGGAAAACCACTACCGGGATATGCAGGATTTAGAGTTTACTATAGAAAAGGGTAAACTTTATATTCTTCAAACCCGCAGTGGAAAGCGAACTGCTGCAGCTGCAGTAAAGATCGCTGTTGATTTGGTTTCCGAGGGCTTATTGACTAAGGAAGATGCATTATTAAAGGTTGATCCTAGACAGCTGGATGCCTTGTTGCACCCCACCTTCCAGCCAGAAGCCCTGAAGGCAGCCAAACCTATTGCAAAAGGCCTTCCTGCTTCTCCAGGAGCTTCAGCAGGTGCTGTTTACTTTACAGCTGAAACAGCCAAGGCTGCTGCAGATAAGGGACAGAAGGTAATTCTGGTCAGGGAAGAAACATCTCCTGAAGATATAGAGGGCATGTATGCCGCTGAAGGTATTCTAACCTCCCGCGGTGGTATGACCTCCCACGCAGCTGTTGTGGCACGTGGCATTGGTACATGCTGTGTAGCCGGCTGCTCTGAAATTACCGTCAATGAAAAAGCCAAAACCTTTACTGCAAGCGGTAAAACATTCAAAGAAGGCGACATGATCTCTTTGGATGGAAGTACCGGATATGTTTATGATGAAGTGATAGAAACACAAGAACCTGCTCTGACAGGGGATTTTGAAACCCTAATGAACTGGGCGGATGAGATTCGTGTTCTAAATATAAGAACCAATGCTGATTCACCAAAGGATGCAAGCCAGGCTGTTCAATTTGGAGCAGAGGGTATCGGTCTGTGCCGTACCGAGCATATGTTCTTTGAAGCAGACAGAATACCTGCTTTCCGCAAGATGATTGTTGCTTCCAACGAAGCAGATAGAAGAAAAGCATTGGATACAATTCTGCCTATGCAGAAAGAGGATTTCAAGGGCATTTATGAAGCTATGGAAGGCAGACCGGTTACTATCCGCCTGCTGGATCCTCCTCTTCACGAATTCTTGCCCCATGAAGATAAAGACATCCAGAACCTGGCTGATGAACTGGGCTTAACCTTTGACGAATTAAAGTCCATTGTGCTCAGTCTTAAGGAACTCAACCCCATGCTTGGACACCGTGGATGTCGTCTGGCAGTTAGCTATCCTGAAATTGCTGAAATGCAGACCAGAGCGATAATTGAAGCTGCAGTGGAAGTGAAGAAGGAAAAGGGCTATGACATCGTTCCTGAAATCATGATTCCTTTGATCTGTGAAGTTAAGGAATTGAATTATGTTAAGGATACCATAACAAAAACTGCTGATCAGGTTATTAAGGAATCAGGCGTTGAGCTTAACTATCTGGTGGGCACAATGATTGAGATTCCCAGAGCTTGTCTGACAGCAGATGAAATTGCTACAGAAGCTGAATTCTTCTCCTTTGGTACCAATGACCTGACTCAGATGACCTATGGGCTCAGTCGAGACGATGCCGGTAAGATCCTGGAAGATTACTATGAAGCACAAATCTTTGAAGCCGATCCAACAGCTCGTCTGGACCAGGTTGGCGTAGGAAAACTGATGGAGATTGCCGTTGATCTTGGTAAGAAGGGTAGACCTGACATCAAGCTTGGAATCTGCGGTGAGCACGGCGGAGATCCCAGTTCTATTGAATTCTGTCACAAGCTGGGTCTGGAC
>FZPS01000018.1_pt569 | contig 10653 bp, 9 predicted proteins | sample 1817821 | NCBI WGS metagenome assembly FZPS01 (sample SAMEA104158645, study PRJEB21678) | metagenome | place: Germany | collected 2015-04-21 | reverse complement strand
AAGATATACCTCACCCTCATTCAGCTGTGATTTCAGTTTTTCATATACTTCCGGAATTATTTTTTGTTCAAATGCCTTTTCCAGCAGCCTGTTTTTTGCAGCCTTGTCCATACAAGTTTTTTGAGGGCATAGATAGGCGCCTCTTCCGGGAGCTTTTCCTCTCAAGTCAATATCTATATCTCCGTCGGGGCTTTTTACCACTCGGATCAATTCTTTTTTTAGTTTCATCTCACGACAGCCGACGCACATCCTCATAGGAATTTTTCTCTTTCTCAAAGAACACCACCCTCTTGTTCCTTATTGGATAGGTTTTCCTGCAGGAGAATTGCCTGAGACTGACTCTTAATGTCGATTTTCCATCCGGTAAGCTTTGCAGCCAGCCTTGCATTCTGCCCTTCCTTTCCAATAGCAAGAGACAATTGATTATCAGGTACGATAACCAAAGCGGATTTTTCATCCGGATTGGGCCGCACCATCGTAACTCTGGCAGGACTCAAGGCGCTGGAGATATATTCCACCGGATCATCGCTCCACTTGATTATATCAATCTTCTCGCCTCTCAGCTCTTCTACGATCCTTTGTACTCTGGTGCCCCTGTATCCTACACAGGAACCAACGGGATCGATGTTGTTGTCATCTGAATAAACAGAAATCTTAGTCCGGGAGCCAGCTTCTCTTGATATATTCTTGATCTGCACTTCACCACTGATGATTTCAGGCACCTCGAATTCGAACAGCCTCTTAACCAGGCCCGGATGAGTACGTGAAACGGTAATCTGAGGGCCTTTGGTGGTTTTTTTTACTTCTGTAATATAAACCTTAAGGCGGTTATTTACCTGATAAGTCTCACCGGGTATTTGTTCCCCGTAAGGCAGCAACGCTTCAGTTTTGTCAAGATCAATGTATACATTTCGCTTATCGACCCGCTGTACCAAACCTGTTACTATTTCATTTTCCTTTTCTATAAATCGTTCATATATCAAGCCGCGTTCAGCTTCCCGGATCCTTTGTACCACTACCTGCTTTGCATTCTGGGCTGCAATTCTGCCAAAATCCCTGGGGGTTACTTCCAGGTTGAGAATGTCACCGGGTTTGATATCCGGGCGCAGCTGTCTGGCTTCCAAATAATCTATTTCCAGAAATTCGTCCTTTACTTCCTCCACAACTTTTTTCTGGGCAAATACTTTGACGACTCCGGTTTGACGGTCAATAACCACTTTGGCATTGGGTGCTGAACCAAAATTCTTTTTATAGGCAGAAACCAAGGCTGCCTCGATGGCCTCCAATAAAATTTCTTTGTCTATGCCTTTTTCCCTGCATATTTCATCTATTGCCCCTAAAAACTCCCCAGACATGTATATTACTCCTCCTTGATAGGTGCTAGCTATGGAACCATACTAAAAATCTATTGCCAGTCGAACAGCAGCAATCTCTTCCCGCTTAAAGGACAGGACTTTATTCTTGTCGCGGATTAGAAGCTGATCTTCTTTCCAGCCAATCAGCTCTCCTGTATATTTTTTTCTGCCTTCTTTTGCCTTATACAAAGACACATCCACTTTATATCCCGAAAAACGTTCAAAATCCGATTCTTTCTTCAGAATCCGATCCAGACCCGGAGAGGAAACCTCCAGAAAATAGCTGTGGGGTATGGGATCCCTTTCATCCAGCAGAACACTTATTTGTTCGCTGACAGCCTGACAGTCGTCGATGGTAACACCACCCGCCTTATCTATGTATATTCGCAAGTACCAATTGCTTCCTTCTTTTTTATATTCAATGTCTACCAACTCGCAATGCTGCCGGTCCAATATGGGCTGCACCATCTCTTCTACGATATGTTCAACCTTCATTTTCGGCAAGTATGTTCCCTCCATAATACAGTAATATGGGCCTATTATTCCCTGAACCAGTGTTCTTTATCGGAATCGGGAATCGGCGCAGAATAATATGAAAGAGTGGGCGAAACCCACTCTCAGCACCTTTCCACTATTCACACCTACATAATTATACTACTTATCAGAGGGAAAAGCAAGAGAAAATAACGAAATCTGGCTTGTTTCAGGCATGTTTTTCAATACACCCTGCTCTTTTAAGGCTTCTATTGCAGTTTTTGTTATTCTGGACCTATCCCTCAAGTCCTCAATGGAGATAAACTCCCCCTGATTTCTCGCTTCTACGATGCTTCTGGCAGCGTTGACGCCTACACCCTGCAGTGCATTCAGGGGCGGGCGGATACCATCCTCTGTAATAAGAAATCTTTCAGCATGAGACTTATACAGATCAATGGGCACAAAGGAAATATTTCTCAAATACATTTCCAGGACAACTTCAAGAATGGTTAAAACATTCCTTTCCTTAGCTGATAAATCGTTACCTCTGGCATCCAGCTGTTTAATGGCATTTCGAACGGATTCCGGTCCTTTCATAGTCAACGAGGCATCAAAATCATCCGCCCGGACAGTGAAATAGGCAGTATAGAAAGCTTTTGGAAAATAAACCTTAAACCAGGCTATTCGGAATGACATTATAACGTAAGCTGCTGCATGGGCTTTTGGAAACATATACTTTATTTTTTTGCAGGAATCTATATACCATTTGGGAACAGCATTCTCTTGCATAATCTGTTCCATTTCCGGAGTCAGACCCTTCCCCTTTCGGACATTTTCCATGATATTGAAAGCTGTGGTAGGTTCCAGTCCGCGATTGATTAAATAAATCATGATGTCGTCCCGGGTACTTATGACTTCACGAAGGGTTGCAATATCGCTGCGTATCAATTCCTGTGCATTGTTCAGCCAGACATCGGTGCCATGGGAAAGCCCGCTTATGCGAATCAGCTCTGCAAAAGTAGTGGGTTTGGTATCGATCAGCATCTGACGAACAAACCTGGTTCCAAATTCGGGCACTCCAAAGGTGCCGACCGGACTGTTTATGTCCTCCGGGTTTAAGTTCAGTGGTTCTGTGCTGGAAAAGAGTTTCATGGTGGCAGATTCCCCCAATGGGATACTCTGGGCATCCACCCCCGTAATATCCTCCAGCATCCTGATGACAGTAGGATCATCATGGCCAAGAATATCCAGTTTTACCAGCGTATCGTGAATTGCGTGGAAATCAAAATGTGATGTAATAACCCCCGAATTCTTATCATCTGCAGGATGCTGAATAGGGGTAAAATCATATATTTCCTTGCTTTTAGGTACAACCAGGATGCCTCCCGGGTGTTGGCCTGTTGTACGCTTAACACCGGTGCAACCGGCTACCAACCTTTTAATTTCAGCGTTGGTGGATACAACCTGCTTGGATTCCAGGTATTTCTTAACAAAGCCAAATGCGGTTTTCTCAGCTATGGTACCTATGGTACCGGCCCGGAAAACCTGGCCTTCTCCTAAAAGTTCTTCCGTATACTTGTGTGCTGAAGCCTGGTATTCTCCTGAAAAATTTAGGTCGATATCCGGTACCTTGTCGCCCTTAAACCCAAGAAAAACCTCAAAAGGTATGTCAAAACCGTCCTTTTTGTATTCATGGCCGCAGTTGGGACAAGTTTTATCGGGTAAGTCCGCACCGCATCCAAATTTTTCTGTATCCACGCTGAAGTCAGAATGTCTGCAGCCCGGGCAGACATAGTGAGGAGGAAGAGGATTTACCTCAGTTATACCTGTCAGGGTTGCTACAAATGAAGAACCTACGGAACCTCGTGAGCCTACCAGATAACCGTCCTGATTGGACTTCTTAACCAGTTTGTGGGCTATGAGGTATAAAACTGCAAAACCATTACCGATAATGGATTTTAGCTCCTTATCCAGTCTCTTTTCTACTATGTCCGGCAGGGGACTGCCATATATCTGTCTGGCTTTTTCCAGAGACATCCTGCGGATTTCCTCTTCCGCACCCGGGATTTCCGGAGGGAACAGCTGTTCAGGGATGGGCTGCACGTCTACTATTTCTTCAGCGATACTGCAAGGTGCTTCTATGACAACCTGTTGAGCCATTTTCTCGCCCAAATAGGAGAATTCCTCCAGCATTTCATCAGTGGTTCTGTAATACAGGGGCGCTTGGCTGTCGGCATCATCGAATTTCCGGCCGCTCATAAGGATACGCCTGAAATATTCATCATGGGGATCCAGAAAGTGTACATCTCCGGTTGCCACCACTCTTTTGTTATGTTTGCTTCCCAGTTGAAGGATGCGGTGGTTAATTTCCCTGAGACTTTCATCATCCGCTGCCTGCCTGGTACGAATTAGATGCTGATTGTTACCAATAGGCTGAATTTCAAGGTAATCATAAAACTCAATAATTTCTTTGATTTCTTCATCAGGAAGATTCTGCATAACAGCCCGGTATAATTCACCGGATTCACAGCCCGAGCCGATAAGCAGGCCCTCCCGGAACTGTGCCAGCAGACTCTTAGGTATACGAGGCCTTCTGTAATAATATTCAAGGTGTGACATTGAAATCAGCCTGTACAGATTCTTCAGGCCCACAGCATTCTTAACCAGTAAAACAGCATGATAGCTTTGCAGTCTATTTAAATTTTTTCTGCTGCGGAACATGCCGTTTATCTCATCCAGGTTATATACTCCCTGCTCTTCCAGCATTTCAAAGAACTTCATCAAAATATCACCGGCCGCTTCTGCATCATCAGTTGCCCGGTGGTGATTCTTCAGTTTAATTCCCAGATGCTCAGCAACCAGATTCAGCTTGTGGCGCTTTAAATTTGGCAGCAACTCCCTCGATAAGGCCAAAGTATCTATTATTGGCTGATTAAGGGAAAGCCCCAGGGACCTTCCCTTTTCTCTGATAAAACCCAGATCAAAGGAAGCGTTATGGGCAGCCAAAGCAGCATTTCCGCAAAAGGCAAAAAATTGCGGCAAAACCTGTCCTATTTCAGGTGCGCCATCTGTCATATCCTGCCTGATGCCGGTCAACTCAGTTATGTGAGGGGGTATAGGATGAACAGGAGAGACAAAGGAGTGAAAGGTGTCAATTACTCTTCTTCCCTGAATTTTGACTGCGCCGATTTCTATGATTTCATTATTAATTGAATCCAAACCGGTGGTCTCAATATCCAGAGCAACAAAGGTCTGATCAAAGTCATCTTCCCTGCTGTATTGAATTATTGGTCTTAAGTCATTTATCAGATATGCCTCTACACCAAATATAGTCTTTACTCCATTTTTTTTCCCTGCAGCATAGGCCTCGGGAAAAGCCTGCACTACCCCGTGATCAGTTATGGCAACAGCTGAATGTCCCCAGAAAGCAGCCCTTTCAATTAAAGATTTTACAGAGGATACTGCATCCAAAGCACTCATTTGAGTATGCAAATGCAGCTCCACTCTTTTTTTCGGGGCATTATCCATCCTTATTCTGGTCTGTGCTGTATTTATGTCAGTAGGTCTCAGAACGATTTCTTTTTGGTATCTGTCATATTGACAGTCTCCCCTGAGTTTATACCAATTACCTTTCCTTAGCCTGCCGGCAAGTGATTTTGTCTTTTTCCAATCCAGAAAGACTTTTGCAGTGACAGAACTGGTGTAATCCGTAACATCCAGTGTTATAAGAATTTTTCCTTCCCGAAGCTCATTTATCTCCTTATCAGTGAGAACTTTTCCTCTGCCCAGTTCCCTGATCTCCATATCAAATATGCAGCCTTCTATGGTCACTCTGCCGCTATCCTCCCGTAAGGTATCAATGGAAACGGGAGCATCTTTAATTGCACGGCCCAGAAGCACAGTATTCTCTCCGCTGCTGTTCTGTTTTACTTGTTTCTGTTCGGTGGAAGCATTGAGCATGGTAGCCTGTCGAACAAGCTCCAGCTCTTCCTGTTTTCTTACTTCAAAATATGTATCAGGAACTAAAGAATCTTTTTTATCTTCCTGATAAATATTAACCTTTATACTTTGAAGAAAAGTATTCCTGAACCATTCTTCTATCCACTGAGGTACCTCTTTATGTGTTGCGATGTCCAGCTTTGCAGATTGACTTACACAAATATTAAGCACATTTCCTTCCCAGTGACAGGAACTGGAGTCCAGCCAGGTAACAGAAGGCATGTCATCCTTTATATACTCTTGCATATCTTTCCAGATATGAGTAAAATCATGGATAATTTCATTCAGACTCTTTTGACTGCTTAATCGTATCCTTATTTGTTCTATGTCAAAAAAATAATCCTGCAGCTTTTTCTGCAGCATACTCATTTTATTATAAGAAATATAATGCGACGTGCTTATATGAATCTCCCAGATTTGACTTTTCTTGTAAACCAGTATCTTATCTACTTTCAGCCTGATTCCCTCTAAACCCAGTTCATCAAAAGGCAAATCCGGCAAGATCTTTTGCGAAGCGGAAGTATTACCTATAGTCATTCATATCCCCCTGTTGATATATAACCTCATGCTAAGATCAAACCCTGTTTATTTCCTTTGCTATTTCCCAGTACATTTTCAATCGTGCTTTCATTCCCTTGGCCAGGCCGAGTTTTTCTTCCTTTATGGTTTGTGATACATTATCAAGTGGAATCTCAAGTAATCTTAAATTGTGTTCCCTGACATACCGGGTCAGGGCGATCTCGATCCCATATCCGGATATCCATTCCTCTTTGTCAAGATGCTCCAATATGGAGCGCCTGATGGCCCGTTGTCCTGACAGAAACGGTGTTAATTTTTGAGCCAAATCAGTTATTCCTCTGCCTGATGTAAAAATTCCCACGGTCATATCGGCAAGGTCATCTGAAATTGGCCCAACCATCTTCAGGACATGTTCCGGTTGCAGGCCGATAAGGTCTGCGTCCAGAAATACTATCACCTCTTTGCTGGTGTTCTGTAAACCCTCCCACATGGCATATCCTTTACCTCTGTTAACAGGCAGGTCATGTACACTAATGCCGTAAGAGCGCACTACATCGGATGTGTAATCAACAGAACCGTCATTCACTACCAATATCTCGCACTGGTCCTGCAGGGCATGGACTGCTTCCAATACTCTTGGAATGTTGTTTTCTTCATTAAAGGCAGGAATGATAATAGAAAATTCCATTTTTTACATCCCCTGTTTTTTCTTTTGTGGCATGTCAAATTTTCAGGATATCCTTGTATGTTACGATTATCATAAGGATTATAAGTAAAACAAAGCCAATAAAGTGGAAATAGCCTTCCTTGTATCTGTCAATGGGCTTTCTTCTTATACCCTCCACAATGAGAAGAACCAGCCTTCCTCCATCCAGAGCAGGAAAAGGGATCAGATTCATTATTCCCAGGTTAATTGTAATAATGATCCCAAGATTCAATAATTGCTGTATACCTGCCTGAGCAGCTCGTCCTATTTCAGTTACGATGCCCACAGGTCCCATCACATCGCCAAGACCTCTGCCTGCAAATATCAAATCTTTCAGCATTGCGACCATAAGTCCAACAATACGGAAGGTCTGAACAAATGACATGCCCAACGCCTGGAAGAAACCGATTCTGCGTGTTCCGACTGCAAAGTAAAATCCAAGCTGATAACGGTTGTCTGCCTCATTTAATATGGGGATTACATCAAAACTCATGGTTTTGTCATTTCGCAGGATTGTAATGGTAAATGGATCCGAGCCGTTTTCATTGATGAAGGCGCGAATTCTTTCAACTGCTTCTGAATCTTCCAGTGTGCTTATATCAATATCCCCGATACCAATAATACGATCACCGGCCTGCAGTCCTGCCTGTTCAGCCGGATAACCGGCAATGACACTATCAATAACAGGAAGATCCGAATCGTAGACACCAAATGAAAGGTAGGCAACGGAAAGCAAGAGAACAGCCAAGAGCAGGTTCATTAAAGGACCTGAAGCAACTACCAGAATACGTTTCCAGACTTTGGCATTGTTGAAAGCTCTGGGATCATCACTGGTTTCGTCTTCTCCAAGAAAACGAACATATCCTCCAAAAGGTAAAGCCCTAAGAGAGTAAGTGGTTTCTTTTCCAGGTATTTTCAGCAGTCTGGGACCCATGCCAATGGAGAATTCTTCTGCATGAATTCCTACCGCTCTGGCTGTTAGAAAATGCCCCAGCTCATGTATCATGATGATGATACTGAAAAACAATAACGCTACTAAAATAGTTGTCATATTAATTCATCCCTCTTTATTCGCTCCCTGGTTTCCTGATCGGCTTGAAGAATATCCTCCAGGGTCGGGTTTAATTTAGTTTTATGGACTATCATAGATTTCTCTATCAGTTTTGGTATCTCAATAAAGTCAATAGCAGACTGCAGAAACATTTCAACTGCCGTTTCATTGGCAGCATTCAATACAGCCGGCATTGTTCCCCCTATCTTCAAGGCTTCATAAGCCAGTGGCAGGCAGGGAAATGTTTCAAAGTCCGGTTTTTCAAAAGTCAGGCTGCCCAATTTCACAAAATCTATCAAAGGAAGATCCGCCTGCAAACGATTCGGCCAACTTAAAGCATAAAGAATGGGAAGTCTCATATCGGTCGCTCCTAACTGAGCCAGCACGGAACCGTCTACAAATTGCACCATTGAATGTACAATGCTTTGAGGATGGACAAGAACTTCCATTTGCTCCGGTCTTACATCAAACAACCATCTTGCTTCTATAACTTCAAGACCTTTGTTCATAAGGGTTGCACTGTCAATGGAAATTTTTCTGCCCATGCTCCAGCGGGGATGCTTAAGGGCATCTTCCACAGTAACCTTTTTCAGGCTCTCATAGTCAAAACCGCGAAAAGGCCCTCCGGAGGCTGTCAATAAAATCTTATCAACTGCCTTTTGATCCGCGGTCCCCTGCAGGCATTGAAAAATTGCAGAGTGCTCGCTGTCCACCGGTAGTATTTTACTGCCCGATCGCTTGGCCGCTTCCATTACCAGCTGACCCCCTGCCACCAGGGTTTCCTTGTTTGCCAAAGCAATGTCCTTGCCGGATTGTATGGCAGCCAGCGTTGCTTCCAAGCCGGAAATACCAACCACCGATATCAATATTATATCTGCTTTTCGAAGAGTTGCCAACTCAACAAGTGCTTCCTTCCCGGAAGTTACCTTGATATCGTCCGGCAGCTTCTCCTTAAGACTGGCAGCCTTGGATGAATTGGTAACTGCTACTATTTCAGGCCTGAAACGTAGTGCCTGTTTTGCCAGCAGATCGATATTATCATTGGCTGACAGAGCAAGAATGCTGAACTCCGGATACTTGCTCAGGATGTCCAGTGCCTGGGTCCCTATGGAACCGGTGGAACCCAGAATAACAATTCGCTTCACCAGGGTACCCCTTTCTAGCCGACTAAAACCAATTGAGAGTAAACATAAATTATAGGCAGTACAAACAGCAGGCTGTCGATCCGATCCAATATGCCTCCGTGTCCGGGCATAATATTCCCAAAATCCTTCAGACCGCAGCAGCGCTTTATGGCAGAGGCTGTCAGGTCACCTATTTGAGAAAATATCCCTCCAAGCAGGCCGATAAAGACAAAGTGGATTGGGTGCACATGTGTATTGTATACCCAATTTAAAATAAATCCAAGCATCAGTATAAAAATAAAGCTGCCAATAAGTCCGCCTATACTGCCTTCTACTGTTTTTTTCGGGCTGACTGCCGGGCACAGTTTCCTCCTGCCAAAAAGCCTTCCTGTGAAGTAGGCGCAGGTATCTGTGGAATATGTTGCTGTCAGGGACATGATCAAGAGGTAATAAGGATGTACTATCGCAGCTTTTCTCATCATAGCGGCAGTTGTCAGCAATATACCGGGATAAAAAACCCCCAGTATTGTAACAGCTATGTCTACCGGTCTCACATTTGTCTTCCAAATTAAAACGGACAGCAAGAAAACCACGGCTGTCATAATAAAAAAGAAGTCATAGCTGCCACTGAATAAATAATGCTGAATATGGAATAATGCTGCTATAAGATAGCCGGCTGTTTTCTGAGGATGATTTCCATTGTTCTCAAATGCTCGATATATTTCCCTCATACCTATCAATGATAAAGTCAGTACAGCCAAATCAAAAACCCAGCCGCCAATCCATAAAACCACTATCAGTAAAATGATTGCCACAACCGCGGACGCTACCCTCTTTGCCAACATTATTCAACACCTGCCTGTACATCGTCGATTCCACCAAATCTGCGTTTTCTGTTCTGGTATTCATAGATTGCTTCCAGATATCTTTCACGGTTGAAGTCAGGCCAAAATACCTGCTTATCGGTGAATATCAGTTCTGTGTAGGCCGATTGGTATAAAAGAAAATTACTCAGCCGATATTCTCCACTGGTGCGTATCATCAGATCCGGATCAGGAATGCCCCGGGTCTCCAGAAATTCAGAAAACAGCTCTTCAGAAATATCATCCAATGACAGCTTTCCCTGTGAAACCTCTCTTGCTATCTTCCTTGCGGCCTTAATTATTTCCATTCGACTGCCATAGTTAAGGGCAATATTCACCTGAAGTCCTTTATTGGCAGCTGTCAGATTCATTGCCTTTTCAACTTCCCGGGCGGCTTCCTGTGGAAGACCGTTTATATCACCCAGCATGTGAATTTTTACCTTATTATTATGAAGCTCGTTTATTTCTTTTTGCAAAAATTCCACCAGGAGCGACATCAGAGCTCTTACCTCAGATTCAGGTCTTTTCCAGTTCTCAGTGGAAAAGGCGTATAGTGTTAAAT
>FZPS01000013.1_pt407 | contig 10656 bp, 7 predicted proteins | sample 1817821 | NCBI WGS metagenome assembly FZPS01 (sample SAMEA104158645, study PRJEB21678) | metagenome | place: Germany | collected 2015-04-21 | reverse complement strand
CCAGTCCCGGCGGAGCCTTACAAGCATACGAGTTCAAGTGGGGCAAGAAAAAACCACCGGCACCAAAAAGTTTTGCTACCGCCTATCCCCACGCCACCTACCATGTTGTCAATCCCAATAACTACCACGAATTCTTAGAGTTGTAATAGTCCAACCATAGCAACTTTCATGCGTCGCATGAAGTGCTTAATCGCCTGTATTAGTGATCGTTACTAAAAACGTGCCCCTATAGCACAATTTTAGTAATCGGCTATTAATCAGCAGCTTAACCTTTTTATGCGTTGCATAAATACTGCACCGCCTCGGCCAGGTGCTGCATCTGCACATGTTCGGAGCCTTCTAAGTCGGCAATGGTGCGAGCCAGACGCAAGATGCGGTGGTGGGCACGGGCAGATAAGTGCAGCCGTTCCAACACCTGTTTTAGGAAAGAACGGCAAGGTGCGTCCAGCGGGCAGTAAACGGGGAGCAGTTCTACGGGAATCTGTGCGTTCGTGTGCAGACGCTGCATGTCCCGGAATCGTTCTTGTTGAATAAGCCGAGCCTGCTCCACTCGCTGGCGGATGGAATCCGAACACTCCGGTTGAGACTGCGAGCGAGAAGCAGGCTGCGAACGGGAAACTGGCTGCGAGCGAGAAGCGGACTGCACTCCCACCTGCATTCCTACTCCCGCTATCAAATCCTCCACATCAACCGCCTTCACCATCAAGTGGATGTCTATTCTATCCCGCAGAGGTCCGGATATTTTGTTCTCGTAACGGCGTATCTGGTATGGTACACATACGCAGTCCCGGCTGGGATGTCCGTAGAATCCGCACGGGCAGGGATTCATAGACGCCACCAACATGAAGCGCGCAGGATAATCTACTTTGTACCCGGCCCGAGAGATACGTATGGTGCCGTCTTCCAACGGTTGACGCAAAACCTCTAGGCCAGCTGTGGAAAATTCAGGCAATTCGTCCAAATAGAGTACTCCGTTGTGTGCCAAAGAAATCTCACCGGGCCTGGCATGCGCTCCCCCACCGGTTAGAGATACGATTGAAGCCGTATGGTGCGGAGCCCGAAAAGGACGGAACCGCATAAGCCCCTGCTCTTTTCTGGGGATTCCCGCCACAGACCAAATGCGCGTTGTCTCTATAGCCTCGGCCCGAGTCAAAAGCGGCAAGATTCCCGGCAAACATTTGGCCATAAATGTTTTGCCAGCACCCGGAGGCCCTGTCATCAATACGTTGTGCCCTCCGGCAGCTGCCACTTCCAAAGCCCTGCGTGCCTGCGCCTGTCCCCGAACCTGTGCAAAATCGGGGTACGCCGAGCCGGGAACGGAACCCGGACCGTGTTCCTTGCCGAGTTCCGCCGGTAGGTCCGGTGGAAGGTCGAGCGGCTGGTTGGGCAGCTGGTCGAGCGGCTGGTCGGGTGGCTGGTCGGGCGATAGCGGATTGATGCCGGGGTGGCCGTGCATCAGGTCCAGGACCTGGGCCAAATGCGTTACGCCGTATACCTGCAGCCCGTCAACTACGGCGGCTTCTTTGGCCGAATCCAATGGGAAAACGCACCGCTCAAAGCCTTGCTCTTGGGCGTGGAGTGCCATGGAGAGAGCTCCCCTGACGGGGCGCAACGTGCCATCCAATGCTAATTCTCCCATACAGAGCGTTCCTTCCAATAGGGTGCTGTCCATTTGTTCCGACGCGGCCAGTATGGCCAATGCCAACGGCAAATCGTACGCCGAACCCTCTTTACGGATATCGGCCGGAGCCATGTTGATGACAATTCTTTTTCCCGGAATACGCATGCCCACAGACTGAACGGCCGTGGCAATCCGCTGCAAAGATTCGCGTACGGCGCTATCGGGCAATCCTACCAAATGAAAATTTAAGCCGGGAGACACATCGGCCTCAATAGTAACAGTCAGAGCTTCTATACCATGTACCGCGCTTGCATATGTCTTTACCAACATACGAACAACAATTTATGTGATGCGCGGGAATTCTCCTAAAACAGACCGTGCAGGCGGGCGTCTATCTTGTCTATGACTTTGCTCAAGTCTTCCGGATTCTCTTCTACCTGTAAATCATCCACCTCTAATATGAGCTTGGGACCTTCATAGTTGGTAATCCAAGCTTCATACCGTTCGTTCAGACCGGTCAGATAATCCAGACGTATGGAGTTTTCGTATTCGCGGCCGCGTTTCTGGATACGTTTTACGAGCGTAGGAACGGAAGCCCTCAAATAAATAATCAAATCCGGCGGCGGGATGAGAGAAATCATTAACTCATAAAGCCGTATGTAGTTGTCAAAGTCTCTGGTAGACATGAGCCCCATGGCGTGCAAGTTGGTGGCAAAAATGCTGGCGTCTTCGTATATGGTACGATCCTGGATGACAGTGGCTCCTGTTTTCTGGATCTCTACGATACCGGCCAAGCGGCGGTTTAGAAAAAATACTTGCAGGTTAAAAGACCAACGCTGCATGTCTTCGTAAAAGTCTGTGAGATAGGGGTTATCAACAACTTCTTCATACTTGGGAATCCAACCGTAATGAGCAGACAAGAGTCTTGTTAAGGTTGTTTTTCCGCTTCCAATATTTCCGGCAACGGCTATATGCATTTCATAATGATTTTACTGATAGCAAATATATACAAAAAAATGTTGCTGACTGGGGATATTTTGCATAACTTTGCATATATAGCCTAATAAATGTCTACTATTCAAATCTTATAAATCATGAAGAAAATTGTGAATGTTCTTATCCTTGGTGTAGTGACGCTGATGATATCATCATGCGCAACCACAAGGATTCCGGCAGATTACTCCGGGATAACCTGCGGAACACCTGTATTCGAGGTCCTGGAAGATCAAACGGTAAATATCCAATTCCATGTAGAAGTTCCTGCAAATTATTTTGACAAAAGGACAACCTTTTGCATCATGCCAGATATTGCATACGCCAACGATGAAGTTCTTGAACTTCCCTATTACACGGTACAAGGTTACGCCGTTGTAGATACAAATTTCCCTGTAGTCGATTGGTCTCAAAAACAAGTACTCACTTACAATACGACCGTCCCTTATCACGAAGGATTGGCAACGGCTACTGTAAAAACAGAAGCATGGATTGAGAACTGTCTGACACGCGAAGAAATGTTGGCCGCGCTCTGCGACTTCGGCCCCCATGCATTCCACCTGCCGTTGGTGCCTGTTTTGCCTGTATTAAAAGCTTACAGTATTGACGAATCCGACTCCAAAGCTATGCTTAGAGGAAAAGTATTTTTCCCGGTAAACGGATATAGCGTAACTTCTTCCATAGCCACACAACCGGAAATCACCCGTATGCTCAATTCCCTAAAACAATTGGCCGAACGTGAAGACTTCAACATTACTCGCATAGAGGTGGAAGGAAACGCATCGCCGGAGGGAACAGCTCGTATCAACGATCCGTTAGCCAAAAGACGTGCAGATCATACCCGTAATTTCTTTGACAAAGCTCTCAAAGAACAAGGGTACACAAAGGGTGTTAACTCAGACGTATGGACTGTAACAAGCACCTCGGGTATGGGATTCTGGAACGAATTCTACACAGCCATCAAGGAGTCTTCCATCAGCAACAGAGAAGAAATGGCTGAGAGATTCTTCAAATTGGCTACAAATCCGCTAGAAGCTGAAAGGCAAATTCGGGCAGAAATTGCTACCAACGACGAAGTCAAAAACGTAATGATGCCGCTGCTGCGCTACGGATCAGTAGCCGTCAGCTTTGATCCCATCACATTGACAGCAGAAGAAGTGCGAGTTATTGCCGCAAACCAGCCGGAATACCTGACACCAAACGATATCATTCAAGCGTCCAAAGACTTGAACGACTACGGTGCCATTGACTTGTACAAGAGAGGACTGGATCGTTATCCGGAAGCCGTTGAACTGTATATCAACTTGTCTTATCACCAAATACAAACAGGTGACTTAGACGGTGCATACAAGACACTGGAAAACGCAAGCATGGTAGCTGCTACACAAGATCAACAAGACCTTGTAAAATTACAGCAAGCTCTTGTTGCCATACACCAAGGCGATTACCAAGCAGCCGAAGCCGGTCTTAACCAAGTTTCAGACGAACAGTCTGCACGTCATTACAAAGGAGTTCTGGCTCTGTTCAGAAACGATAACGACAAAGCCATTGAACTGCTTGCAGACGCCAAAGATATCAATTACGCTGTAGCCTTACTGAACAACAACCAAGTCCGCGAAGCCTTACACGTATTGCAAGGCTTAGATCAAGAAAATGCAGACGTGCTTTATGCAACCGGAGTAGCCTACGGACGACTGAACGAAGTTGAAAAAGCCGAGGAATACAAAGAAAAAGCGTTAAAATATTGAACCATTTTTCCTAAACCCTATACAAGCCTCCTTTCGAAAGAGAGGGGGCTTCATCATTTCAAAACAAGGTTATGCGTCCATCAGAAGACCTGAAGTTTAAAGGGCAACGTAGGCTGTTGACTGAAAGCTTGTCCCAAAAACATCCTTTTTCACAAGAAGTCCTCAAGGCCATTGAACAAGTACCCAGACATCTGTTTGTAGAAAAAGATTTGTGGCATATGGCTTATAGAGACAAACCGCTCAACATAGGTTCGGGGCAAACCATATCGCAACCTTACACTGTTGCTATGCAAACACATTTGCTAGAGGTAGAAAGAAGAGACAAAGTGTTGGAAATTGGAACGGGATGCGGTTACCAGGCAGCCATTCTTATGGCCATGGGCCTATACGTATATTCTATAGAACGTATACGAAGTTTGTATATTCAAGCGCAAAAAAACTTAAATGCAACGGGTTTTGACGCATCAAACATTATCTTTGGAGATGGTTTTGCCGGACTGCCCCAATTTGCTCCTTTTAAAGGTATTCTTGTAGCGTGTGGAGCACCGGAGGTACCTGAGAAATTAAAAGAGCAATTGACCATTGGCGGCAAAATGGTTATCCCCGTAGGCCGGAACATGCAGCGTATGTTGCGTATTACAAGAACGGGCGAGGATACGTATAGTACAGAAGATTTTGGGTTTTACCAATTTGTTCCTATGCTGGAGGGAACGACTAAATAAGAGACTTATGCATATTAAAACATTTTTTTTCAATGCCTTACGCACCTGTTGTTATGTAGTACATGAAGAGAACGGAGAGTGCTTTATTATAGATCCGGGATGCTTTGGCTCTAAAGAAGAACAACGTTTGGTAGACTATATAGCGGACAACAACCTTACACCGCAATTTGTCGTAACTACCCATTGCCATTTTGATCACCTGATGGGTCTTCCCTTTGTATTGAAAACATATACTATCCCATTTTACACCCATCCTTTGGAAGAAGGCAATTTAGAACGGGCATCGCAACACGCCTCGCTCTTTGGATTTCGTATGGCTCAGCCTAAAATATCGTTTGAGCCACTAAGCCCCGGTCAAACCCTTACATGTGGGGCTATGGAATGGCAAGTCCTGCATACACCGGGACACAGCCCGGGCAGTGTTTGTTTGTATTATGCTAAAGACAACACTCTGTTTACCGGAGACCTGTTGTTTGCCGGTAGTGTGGGACGGACAGACTTGCCGGGTGGAGATTATATGCAATTGATGGACTCCCTCAACAACGTAATAAAACCTCTTCCCTCTGCTACCATGGTGTATCCCGGTCACGGTCCGGAAACAGATTTGGCACAAGAATTTGCCCACAATCCTTTTCTCTTATGAAAGATGACTATATAAGGATAGAAGGAGCGCGAGTCAACAACCTGAAGGATATACATCTTACCATTCCCAGACATAGCCTGTGCGTGATTACAGGACTGAGCGGGAGCGGCAAATCTTCCTTGGCATTTGACACCATCCATGCAGAAGGGCAACGGCGTTACTTAGAAACACTCTCGTCTTATGCCCGCCAGTATTTAGGCATTCTGCAACGGCCGGATGTAGATCACATTTCCGGATTGAGTCCCATCATTGCCATAGAGCAAAAAACAACTACACGAAATCCGCGCTCCACAGTAGGTACCATTACGGAAATTTATGACTTCTTGCGGCTGTTGTTTGCCAGAGCGTCTATAGCTTATTCACCGGTAACGGGGAAACCCATGATCCGCTATACGGCAGAGCAAATGGTTGCCCTTATAGCCCAACAATACAAAGGCAAAAGATGCATTTTGCTTTCTCCCGTAGTACGAGGACGGAAAGGACACTACAGAGAATTGTTGGATCAAATTCTGAAAAAAGGGTTTTTGGAAGTCCGTATAGACGGAACGATTACCCAAATTACCCACAACATGATGTTGGACAGGTACAAGTCGCATTTCATAGAAATTGTCATAGACAAATTGGTACCTCCCTCCCAAGAAGACGCAGATCCCGCTTTGTTGGCACGGCTCAGAGATTCTGTAAATACGGCTTTGTACCACGGTGACGGTTCTTTTGCCGTTCTGGACCCCGACACCGGGAAGCTGGACCATTTCAGCAAACATTTGATGTGTCCGGAAAGCGGTTTGTCTTTTCCGGAACCGGCTCCACACAGCTTTTCGTTCAATTCTCCCCAGGGAGCTTGTCCTACATGCAAGGGACTGGGCTATACCACGCGCATAGATTTGCAAAAAATCATCCCGAACCCCTCTTTGTCTATTGCTCAAGGCGGTTTGGATCCTTTTGGCAAATACAGAGACACCACACTCTTCCAGCATTTGGAGGGTGTTGCCAAAAAATACGGTTTTTCCTTACATACGCCCATCAACGACATCCCTGAAGAAGGTATGGATACACTCCTCTACGGGAGCGAAGAACTGATTTACGTAAAATCTTCCATAGGCACACATACCATTACCTTCCCCGGATTGATTCACCGTATGGAGCAAATGAGTGAACAGTCTGAAAAGAGAATGGCAGCCAACGACCGCTATCTGGAAGAAGTAACGTGTCCGGAATGCAAAGGTACACGCCTGAACTCTACGGCTTTGCAGTTTCGTTTTGCTGACAAAAACATAGCCCAATTGGCGGCAATGGACATCTTACCGCTTTTGCAATGGTTGAAAAACGTAGAGGACAACATTTCTGAGCGGCAAAAAAAGATTGCTTCCGACATCTTGAAAGAGTTGCGCGATAGGCTCCGGTTTTTATTGGATGTGGGTCTCTCCTACTTGTCTCTCAACAGAAGCACGCGTACGTTAAGCGGAGGAGAAAGCCAGCGGATTCGTTTGGCTACACAAATTGGTTCCACCCTGGTCAACGTGTTGTACATCTTGGACGAACCCAGTATTGGATTGCACCAACGGGACAACCTGAAGTTGATTCACGCACTTATGAAATTGCGGGACAGCGGAAATACCATCATTGTAGTGGAACACGATCAAGAAACCATATGCCATGCAGATTGGTTGGTAGACTTGGGGCCGGGTGCCGGCCGTCGCGGAGGAGAATTACTCTATGCCGGACCCATGCAGGAGTTTTTGAAAAGCGCCCATCCGGAAAGTTTCACGTGGCAGTACTTGACAGAGCAACGATGCATCCCCATACCGGATGAAAGACGACCGGGCAACGGACACACCTTACGCATCTGTGGTGCCTCGGGGAACAACCTGAAGGACGTAACAGTAGATATTCCATTAGGTTGTTTTCTTTGCGTTACCGGCGTAAGCGGCAGCGGAAAATCATCCTTGGTAAACGAAACTCTCGTGCCCATTCTCACCCAAAAATTTTATCGTTCCAAAAAGACGCCTCTGCCCTACAAAGCCATTACAGGTGTAGAGCACATAGATAAAGTGGTGGAAGTGGACCAGTCTCCCATTGGCAAAACTCCGCGTAGCAATCCCGCTACATACACCAACGTTTTTAGTGACATCCGTAAACTTTTTGCAGCATCTCCCGATGCGCAAGTACGTGGATTCAAAGCTTCCCGCTTTTCTTTTAATATCCGAGGAGGCCGATGCGAAGCTTGCAAAGGAGCCGGGGTGCAAGTCATAGAAATGAACTTCCTGCCGGACGTGCATATCACCTGCCCCGAATGCAGAGGGAAGCGATACAAGAGCGACACGCTGGCCGTTAAATACAAAGAAAAAAACATCTACCAAGTCCTAAACATGTCGGTAAACGAAGCCGTGGACTTCTTCAAAAACGTACCCTCCATCATACAGAAAATAAAAACGCTGCAAGATGTAGGCTTGGGATACATCAAACTGGGACAACCTTCCACCACCTTGAGCGGCGGAGAGTGCCAACGAGTAAAGTTGGCTGCGGAATTGTCCCGAACATCTACGGGAAATACCTTGTACATCTTGGACGAACCTACTACCGGCTTGCATTTTGAAGACGTCAAAGTATTGTTGGGCATTTTGCACGCGTTGACAGACAAAGGAAATACCGTATTGATCATAGAACACCACCCGGACATCATTGCCGGTGCAGATTATATCATAGACATGGGGCCGGAAGGCGGAGCCGAAGGAGGCTTTGTAGTAGGTGTTGGCACACCGGAAGAATTGGCCCAAAACAGCCGTTCCTATACAGGACAGTTCCTTGTGGAATGGTTAAAAGAAGCTAGAAAATGAACAAATCATTACACACATTGAATAAAGAACTCCACGGGGATAAAGCCAAAAATCACTTGGCAGCCCTGGTGGACAACAGGTTGAAGAGCCTGGATTACGTATTGTACAACCCCCATCAAGTGGAATTTGTGGATTACTCCCATCCCGACGGCAGAAGGACATACATCCGCTCCCTCTCTTTCCTTTTACAAAAGGCTGTTCGAAAGGTCTTTCCTGAAGCTCGGTTGCGTATTTCGTATTCTGTAGAAAACGCGCTGTATTGCGACCTGGACTTCCCTGACAACAGAGAAGAAACGAAAGAGGATATGGAGATGTTGTACAATACCATGATGGCTCTTGTTGAAAAAGACATTCCCTTCAGAAGAGAAAAGGTCTCTGCAGAAAAAGCGCAACGTGTTTTTTTGGAAAACGGATTTCCTCAAAAGGCATTGTTGCAAAAAACCAGAGGACACTTTTACGCATCTGTCTATTACCTGGAAGACACACCGGATACGTTCTACGGCCCTCTTGTTCCTTCTACCGGGTACCTTGCCAAATTCAATCTCTGCCTTTTCCACACAGGTTTTTTGTTGCAATATCCTCAACCGGACAACCCCCAACAATTGGATGGGAAACCGCGTTTGTACAAACTAGTGGAAATATTTGAAGAGCATGTACAGTGGGCAAACATTATGGGTGTGAAAGATATAGGTACGTTGAACAAAAAAACACAAAGCGGTTTGACAAAAGATCTGATACTCACATCTGAAGCGTTTCACAGCCGCAGGTATGCAGAAATAGCAGACAAAATTCACAAACACAAAGAACGGCTCAAATTGGTGTTGATTGCCGGACCTTCCAGCAGCGGCAAAACGACTACGTCTAAACGTATTGCCACACAATTGAAAGTGTTGGGGCTGCGTCCCGTCGTATTGGAAATGGACAATTACTTCCTCAACAGAGAAGACACTCCCATAGATGAACACGGAGAATACAATTTTGAAACCATCCGCGCTCTGGACGTGCCGTTTCTAAACAAACAACTGGCAGAATTGCTGGATGGCAAAGAAATAGAAGTACCGCATTTTGATTTTTTCACAGGTACCCGTTCTTTCCGTGGGAAAAAACTAAAATTGAGTGACGATCAAATCCTAATCATGGAAGGCATCCACGCATTAAACCCCCGTCTTACAGAAAAAATCCCTTCAGGAGTAAAATTCCGGATTTACGCCTCGGCATTGACCTCGTTGTCCATGGATGAAAACAACGGCATCTCCACTACAGACACCCGCATGATACGCAGAATGGTTCGCGACGCACAATTCCGTGGCGCAACGGCAGAAGAAACCATCCTTCGTTGGCCCAGCATAAGTGCAGGAGAAAGAAAAAACATTTTCCCCTTCCAAGAACAAGCAGACGTGATGTTCAACTCGGCTTTGCTGTACGAACTGGCTGTTTTGAAAAGATATGCCGAGCCGCTTTTGCACCAGATTCCGCCCGTTTCACCGGCTTACCCCCAGGCACTGCGGCTGTTGAACTTCCTCAGCTATTTTACGAAAATCTTGCCTGCCCAAGAGCAGTACATCCCTTACCAATCTGTCATCAGAGAATTTATCGGCACCAAGATGCCGGGTTAACGGGAGTCCCGCTCTGCAACATTTGGAAGTAGCTGTTGCCTTCTCCAAGCGGAGAGAGTGTCCCTAGTTTTTGACCTGTTTTCACCACATCTCCTTCTTTTACAACCACGTCTACCATGTGGCAATAAATGGTGCTGTACTCACCGTGGCTCACCAAAACACGTATCAGGTAGCTGTCGCGGTTGTCCATCCATACGGCGGCTACCGTTCCGTTGAAAACAGATTTTACGTCTCCGCCTTTGGGACCCGACAAGGTGACGCCTTTGTTGTCAAAGACAAAACCCCATTTTGGGTCTTTTATGCGTCCAAACGGCTCAATGACCACAGCGTTAGTCAGTGGCCAAGGCAGATTGCCTCTGTTGGCAGCAAAGTCTGCAGACAATACACGCGCTGCTTCAATAGCGGCTTCATCGCGTTCCAAATCTTTTTTCTCTAAAGCCGCTATGGCTTTTTGGATTTCGTTATCCAATTTCTGC
>FZPS01000060.1_pt480 | contig 10663 bp, 8 predicted proteins | sample 1817821 | NCBI WGS metagenome assembly FZPS01 (sample SAMEA104158645, study PRJEB21678) | metagenome | place: Germany | collected 2015-04-21 | reverse complement strand
AATACATGTTGTTATAATTGGCATTCTTGCTTTTCTCATAAGTTCCTCCCATAGTTATGTTGCATCGAAATAATTCCATAATATTATATCACAAATCAAATTGTTGTTAAATAAAAGTTTCCGGTATTCTAAAAGGTAGAATGATAGTTATTTAACAGCTGTGTTTTCAGCTGATAAAGTTTATTTGACAGGTCCACATATACATTATGGGGATTAACAAGCCGCTTACATTCATCCCATAGCGTGTTTTGTTCATTGGCACAGTATTCCCGAATCTCCATAACTGACGGTGAGGTATATACACATTTGCCGTTAAGGAAAATAGGAACCAGCAACTCTCTCAGAGTATAGCTGTCCGGCTCCAGATAGGTTTTCTTCCAGGTGGCAATCGGGTCAAATAACAAGAGTGGCTTATCAGAAGTAAATACTTCATCGTCTAAGGTTATTAAGTCGGCCTTAATCTTATTACTGTCCTTTTCGTATACCCGGTATATCTTCTTGTTACCCGGATTGGTAATCTTCCATTGGTTCTCTGACAGCTTCATACGGGGTATAAATTCACCGTCTCTCTTTATGGCGGCAAGCTTATATACTCCACCAAAGGACGGGCAGTCCTTTGAGGTTATAAGCTTTGTTCCCACTCCCCATGAATCTATTTTAGCGCCCTGAGAAATCAGGGACTCAATAACATATTCATCAAGATCGCTGGAGGCTGTAATAGTTGCCTCTGTAAAGCCTGCTTCGTCCAGCATTTTTCTCGCCATTTTGGATAAGTAAGCCAAGTCTCCGCTATCGAGACGGATACCATACTTTTCAGGCATTCTGCCACTGGCCCGAAGCTCCTTAAAGACCTTTATGGCATTGGGAACACCGGTACGCAGGGTGTCATATGTGTCGACCAAAAGAGTTGTATTTAAGGGATAAAGCTCTGCATACTTACGAAAGGCTGTAAGCTCATCCTCAAAGCTCATAATCCAGCTGTGAGCATGTGTACCCAGTGCGGGTAAATCATATAGTTTGGCTGACAGCACATTACTGGTTCCTATACATCCACCGATAACAGCGGCTCTTGCACCTAAGGTTCCGGCATCGGGGCCCTGAGCCCTTCTCAAACCAAACTCCATAACCGGAGCTCCTCCTGCGGCATATACCACTCGGGAGGCCTTTGTGGCAATGAGACTCTGGTGATTAATAAAATTTAGAATGGCAGCTTCGATTAACTGAGCCTCTGCAATCGGAGCAATTACCTTAACCAGGGGCTCCATGGGAAATACGACGGTGCCCTCGGGTATGGCATAGATATCTCCGGTAAAATGAAACTCCTTCAGATAAGACAAAAAGCCTTCATCAAATATCTTTAGTGACCGTAGAAATTCGATGTCATCCTCTTTGAATCTAAGATTCTTAATATAATCTATTACCTGCTCCAAACCGGCACAGATTGCATAGCCACTGTTACAGGGGTTGTCCCTGTAGAACATATCAAATATAACAGTGTCATTATTCTTGTTGTTATAATAACCCTGCATCATAGTCAGCTCATAAAAATCTGTCAGTAGCGTTAAGTTTTGTTTGCTCATATTATCCCCTTCGTTAGATTTATTTGAATGTAATTTATGGTTTACAATATCATATCACAATTATTGTAACACAATGCTTTAAATAATAAAGCCTAAGATTCATTTATTATTGACCCATTCTTCAAGATATATCAGTTTTTACACAAAGTCAAGAAACTATTGTCTTAATAAATCAAGAAGTTCTTGACATTCTGGGTTTTTTGTACTATCATAAATAAAATTAAAAATCATAAAAACGATGACGGAGAGAGTAAGCATTCAGTGAAAATCACAGCGAGCCGGAGACAGTGTAAGTCCGGCATGAGTAGCGGATGACCGAAAATCACTCCATAGTTGCAAGACCTAAAGATAGATACATTCTATTAAGTAAGTTAAGCCGGTTTCCACCGTTATATGGATAATGTATGAATGCCCTTGGGCAGTGTATATGAAACAGGTGGTTAATGAAAGCACAAGCTCTCATCCTTTTTCGGATGAGAGCTTTTTTTGAAAAGTAAAGGCAAATAAACAGCAAAGGTTAATAATTAAAGGAGGATTGGCATGTATAACAAAGTGTCAACGGATTTGAACTTTGTCGAGAGAGAGAAGAAGATTTTAGAGTTCTGGAATGAGAAAAAGATATTCGAAAAGAGCATTGAAGAAAGTAAAGGTAAAAAGAGCTTTACATTCTATGATGGCCCGCCGACCGCTAACGGCACTCCCCATATCGGCCATGTGCTTACTCGTGTGGTTAAGGACATCATTCCCAGATACCGTACCATGAAAGGCTATAATGTTCTTCGTAAGGCAGGCTGGGATACCCATGGGCTTCCTGTTGAGCTGGAGGTAGAAAAGCAACTGGGAATCAGCGGTAAAGACCAGATTGAGGAGTATGGCCTCGAGCCCTTCATCAAGAAGTGTAAGGAAAGCGTATGGAAATACAAGGGTATGTGGGAGGAGTTCTCCGGAATAGTGGGTTATTGGGTTGACATGGACAATCCTTATATTACCTATGAGAACAATTATATAGAGTCAATATGGTGGTCACTAAAGAAGATATGGGATAAGGGACTGCTTTATAAAGGTTTTAAGATTGTTCCCTATTGTCCAAGATGTGAGACTCCCTTATCAAGCCATGAGGTGGCACAAGGGTATAAGGATGTTAAAGAGAAATCTCTGATTGCCAAGTTTAAGATAAAGGGAACGGAAAATGAGTATATTCTTGCGTGGACCACGACTCCCTGGACACTTCCTTCTAATGTGGCGCTATGTGTTAACCCCGATGAAACCTATGTTAAGGTTAAGGTTCAGGTAGATGAGAAGGGTAATCTAATCAGCAGTAAAGGCTGTGAATGCGGCCATGACCATCATGGTGAGGAGCATCAATCTGATGTGCCTAAAACCGTAAAAGCAGAGAAATATATATTGGCAGAGGCGCTTCTCAATATAATTGAAGGGGATTATGAGGTTGAGAAAAGCTACCTTGGTAAGGAGCTTGAGTATATCGAATATGAACCTTTATTCGACTATGCCAAAACAGATAAAAAAGCCTTCTATGTTACCTGTGATCATTATGTTACATTAACAGACGGTACCGGTGTGGTTCATATTGCTCCGGCCTTCGGTGAGGATGACTCCCGTATAGGCAATGTCTATGACCTACCCTTCGTACAGCTGGTTGACGGTAAGGGAGAATTCAAACCGGAGGCCACAGACATAGCAGGTATGTTCTGTAAGGACGCTGACGAACCAATTATGAAAATGCTTTATAATAAGGGTTTATTATTTAAGGTACTAAAATACGAGCATAGCTATCCTTTCTGCTGGAGATGTGATACTCCGTTAATTTATTATGCAAGAGAATCCTGGTTTATCAAGATGACAGAAGTAAAGGATAAAATGATTCAGAATAATAATACAATCAACTGGATGCCGGAGAGCATAGGTCAGGGTCGATTTGGTGACTGGCTTAATAATCTGCAGGACTGGGGTCTGTCCAGAGACCGTTATTGGGGTACACCTCTTCCAATCTGGGAATGTGAGGACGGACACAGGCATTGTATCGGAAGTATAGAGGAGCTCAAATCCATGTCAGACAATTGTCCGGAGGATATCGAGCTTCATCGGCCATACATCGATGCGGTTACTATTAAATGCCCTGAGTGTGGCAAGGAGATGACAAGAGTTAAGCCGGTTATCGACTGTTGGTATGATTCCGGTTCCATGCCATTTGCACAGTGGCACTATCCATTTGAGAACAAGGAGATTTTTGAAGAAAGATTTCCGGCAGATTTTATCAGTGAGGCAGTAGATCAGACAAGAGGCTGGTTCTACTCATTGCTGGCAATTTCAACCCTAATTTTTGATGAATCTTCCTTTAAAAACTGTATTGTACTTGGCCATGTACAGGATGAGAACGGTCAGAAGATGTCCAAATCCAAGGGAAATGCCATAGAGCCTATGGATGCTCTGGCTCAGCACGGTGCCGATGCAATACGCTGGTATTTCTCTGTGAATTCAGCCCTATGGCTTCCCAACCGCTTCCACCATGGTGCGGTTACGGAGGGACAGAGAAAATTCATGGGTACGTTATGGAATACCTATGCATTCTATGTGCTGTATGCCAATATTGATCAATTCGATCCTACAAAGCATAGTCTGGAATATGATAAACTGTCGGTTATGGATAAATGGTTGTTATCCAGGCTGAATACTTTAATAAAGCTGGTTGACAGCAATCTTGATAACTACAAAATCACAGAGGGTGCAAGACTGATGTCCGATTTTGTGGATGAGCTGTCTAACTGGTATGTAAGAAGAAGCAGAGAACGCTTCTGGGCTAAGGGAATGCCACAAGACAAGATTAATGCATATATGACCTTATATACGGCATTGGTTCAGCTTAGCAAGCTGGCTGCACCGTATGTTCCGTTTATGACAGAGGAGATCTATCAGAATCTTGTTGTCAATCTGGATAAGTCCGCACCCGAAAGTATCCATTTAAGCTCTTATCCCAGCCATAACGAGAATTATATCGACAAGGAGCTTGAGGATAACATGGAGGAGGTTCTGGAGATTGTGGTTCTGGGGCGTGCCTGCAGGAATACGGCAAATATCAAGAACCGTCAGCCTATCGGAAAGATGTATGTGAAGGCGGATGATAAGCTCTCCGACTTCTTTATGGATATAATTGCCGATGAGCTTAATGTCAAAGAAATAATATTTACGGATGATGTAAGGAAATTCACCTCCTATAGCTTTAAGCCTCAGCTTAAGACCCTTGGACCTAAGTTCGGTAAGCAGATAGGTGCGGTAAGGCAGCTATTGTCTGAGATTAACGGTAATGAAGCCATGGATGAGATAAATGCCACCGGAAAGCTTAGTCTCACATTGGATGGTTCCGAGATAAATATTGAGAAGGATGATCTTTTAATCGAGGCAACCCAGGCAGAGGGCTATATATCCGATTCGGATTATGGCATTACTGTGGTTTTGGATACCAAGCTGTCTGAGGAGCTGATTGAGGAGGGCTTCGTTCGAGAAATAATAAGTAAGCTTCAAACCATGCGTAAGGATGCGGATTTTGAAGTTATGGACCATATAAGGATTTCCTCAGAGGGTAATGACAGAATAAAGGGCATAATTGAACGAAATACTGAAGTAATCAAATCCGAGGTACTGGCAGACGATATATTGCTTGACAAATTGCAGGGATATACAAAGGAATGGAATATTAACGGAGAGCAGGTTACCTTAGGAGTAGAAAAACTATAATTCATTTACTTTTATCCATTCATGTAATATAATGAATATAATAAGCATTCGTTAATTCATGTGAATACTATACTGTAGAAAGGCGGTGGTTCCATGAAGCTTATCTATGTAATTGTACGTAATATTGATAGCGGGGATGTTACGGCTGCATTAAATAAAGAGGGATACTATGTGACAAAGCTGGCATCTACAGGAGGTTTTTTACGGGAAGGCAATACAACCTTAATGATTGGTACAGATGAAGATAAGGTGGATGATGTTATAAACATTGTAAAGAAGGCCTGTGGTCCTAGAAAACAAATTATTTCAAATCCGGTAGGGAGCGGTGAATATACCTCGATGAATGTGGTGGTTAATGTAGGAGGCGCGACTATATTTGTTATGGATGTAGACCGATTTGAGAAAATTTAATTATCCCCATTCAGATGATGAAAGAGAGAGCAGTAAGCAAAGACTGCTCTTCTTTTAATTGGTAAATTGTTTAAATATTGTGAACTCCCTCTTTTTACTTTATTTTTTACCCCGAATATGGTATAAATGAATGAGTGCAAGGAAATATCCTATGCAAACCTAAAAGAAAGGGATAAGTAAATGAAAAAATTCGTATTGATATTAATATTAAGTCTAAGTATTATGGCTGTATTTGCAGGCTGCAACAAGAAAACAAACGAAGATAGCGACAGTAATAATAACATCGAGGCAACACCCACACCTGTACCTACCGATGATACCGATAATACCGATGAAGGGGAAGTCACAGATAAATTCGTACCAATAGAGAATCCTGTAGTTAAGGAAGACTACGATTATAATGATTATATTAAAATCGGCCAATATAAAGGTGTTGAGGTTAAGGTTGAGAAGTTAACAGTGACGGAAGAGAATCTTGAAATTGCGATTCAAATGGACATGCATGACAACGGTGCCACACCTATTGTTGTGACTGACAGAGCGGTACAGCTTGGTGATACGGTTAATATAGATTTTGTTGGATATCATAATGGGGAACCCTTCAGTGGCGGTTCATTTCAGGGATATGACCTTACAGTCGGCTCCCGTCAGTTCATTGACGGATTTGAAGATCAGCTTATAGGAGCCGAGCTTAATACTGAAATTGAGGTTAATGTGGTTTTTCCTGAGAATTATGGCAATGCTACTTTAGCCGGTGAGCCGGCAGTCTTCAAGGTTATTGTCAACGGTATTCAATACTATGAAATTACAGATGATTATATTAATAATATAGTGGGCTTTGACTCAAAGGAAGAATATGTTGAAAATCTGCGTAGTGAGCTTAATGCGTATTACACAGAAAGGATGATTAGCCAAAAGGAAAATGATTTATATGATACCATCATTAAGAATTCGGAAATAACATTGCCTGATAACTTAGTGGAGTATTATGAATCTGATCTAAGGACCCTATATATTAATGTGGCAGCCAGCTACGAGACGGATTTGGAGACATTTATTGTATTATCCGGTGGCACCATGGAAGCCTTTGAAGCAGATATTAAAGAATATTCCAGAAACATGGCAACAAGGGAGCTATTTATTAAAGCCATCAGTAATGCAGAGGGTATAGAGCTTACTGAGGAGGAATTTCAAGCCAAGGTATCTGAATATGCAGAGCAATATGGCTATGAGTCCAACGAGGCGTTTTTAGAAGAAGCAGAGACGGACATACTTAGAGAAGATTTACTGTTTCGTAAGATTATAGATTTTATCGTTGCTGAGTCTATTGAGATATAATAGACTGATGGACTTCAATAAAGAGTAGCCGCTTGACTAATGATATTATGAGGTTTATAATAATAATTACTATTATCTAATTAGTAATAATATGAATTAGCCAAGGAGATGATTGTAATGGCTACATTGAAATACAGCCGTCAAAGAGAAGCTATTAAAGAATACTTATCACATACCAAAGAGCATCCGACCGCAGACACTATATATATGCGTATTAGGGAGATCTATCCGAATATAAGTCTGGGTACTATCTATCGCAACCTGAGCCTTTTGGTAGAAAAGGGCGAGATCATAAGGATTAACGGTATTGACGGAAGCGACCACTATGACGGCAATACACAGAAGCACTATCATTTTTTATGTAAGGATTGTCAGAGGATATTAGATCTGGAGATGGACTCAATAGACCATATTAATGATATTGCCAATAAGAATTTTCCCGGAGAAATAGAAGGACATGCAACGTATTTCTACGGTAGATGCGAAGAATGTAATTAGGATACAAATGGAGCTGTCGCTTAAGTAATTATTGCGAGGCTCCATTTTTATGCAAAAAATAAATCCCAAACTTCGAAAAGTATGGGATTTATAGTAATAATTCTGGTAATACTCCTCTTGACCTGGCTGGTTTGTAAAACTATTATCCTATCGTTGTGTCAAAGCTGGCGTTGACCGAGCCCTCGATTTCGACCAGCCACAAATCAAGGCTATAGCCGACCGTGCAGCTGCACCCGAGCTCCCATGTCTTAAAGCCTCCTCCTGATGCCAGCGTGCCGTGGGCATCCAGGTAAAAGCTGATGATATTGTACTCTTTTCCGAAAGCTCTGATACCGCCATTGATGCCACCCTTTAAGTAGAGGTCCAGCGAAATTCTGTTGCCATTCGCACCACCCCAATAATATGCCCCTGCTCCACATTTATTATATCGTCATTCTTTTCAGTTCGCCGGAATGATTGAAGCCACTAGTGTTCACGTTATAACTAACATTAGTCAAATAAAATATAACCCCGAACATCCGTTAGGCATATTATACATGGTAACAAATAGGATATCAAGTTAAATATAGGAATTCAGAGATGCAGTAAGCATAGAAAAAGGGAATGTTTAAGAACATTCCCTTAGCTTATCTATATGGGTGTTAAACGAAGATATTACTTGGTTCTGGTTATATGTACACAGTATACATAGATGTTTTGAATCTTTTTAGCCTCTACTCCGTCCGCATGGATTATCGGCTGTGTCTCAGAAGGTGTGGTATAAATCTTAAATATTATACCATCCTGATTAACTCGCATATTGCGGATTTGTTTATATTCAAAGTCCTTATTTGGTATTCCGAGATAGTTAAATATGATATCATAGGTGTCAGGATGCGTGAAGCATAGAACAATTTCGTCCTTTTCGTACATACCGATGATTTCTCTTGCCTCTTCAAATGTCATATTGGTGCATTTGAATTCACCTTCGTTAAAGAGGGTATTCATATTGCTATTATCAAGAAGTAACAAGGGGTGTTCCAACTTAAATGCCATATTAATCCGCTCCTTCCCTTTTAGTAACTATATATAAAGTATAAGAAACATAATAATAAAAGTCAATATAATATTAAATTCCCCTAAAACCAAACATGCAAAGGTTTTAGGGGAATTTAAATCATTTAAAAGGGGTTGATTGCTCTTTTAACATAGGTTGTATGAAGTATTTCGTGTGCCTTATGGCTTCCCGGAGCCTTTAAGAAGTCATCATACAACATCTTAATAGAAGGATTCTCATGGGATTTTCTTATTGGCATCGAAGCATCCTGATCATAGAGAGCCTTTGCACGCAAAGCTCTTATATCGGTATTGTTTCTGATGCTGGCGGGCTGCTGAGGCTGTCCGCCGCCATTTACACATCCGCCGGGACATCCCATTATCTCAACCAGATGATAATTGGATTTACCCGTTTTTATTTCATCCAAAATGGTTTTTGCGTTATTAAGTCCTGATACTACGGCAACGTTCACATCCATACCTGCCACATGATAGGTTGCCTTCTTGATTCCCTGTGTACCTCTAACCTCTACAAATTCAGGATTAGGGAGCTCTTCACCGCTGAGTGTTTCAACGGCTGTACGCAGTGCTGCCTCCATAACACCACCGGTTGCACCGAAAATCACTGCCGCTCCGGTAGAACGTCCCAGTGGATCATCAAATTCCTCATCGGGAAGTGACAGGAAGTTAAGACCGACGCGTTCTATCATTCTGGCAAGCTCTCTTGTGGTGATTGAAATATCTACATCCGGTACATCCGCTGCATTCTGATCATCACGGCCGATTTCAAATTTCTTGGCAGTACAAGGCATAACGCTTACCATGACTATCTTTTTGGGATCGAGTCCCATCTTCTTGGCATAATATGTCTTTGTAATTGCCCCGAACATCTGCTGTGGTGATTTACAGCTTGACAGGTTATCTAGCATATCGGGATAATAGTGCTCACAGTATTTAATCCATCCCGGTGAACAGGAGGTTATGAGGGGGAGTACCCCATTGTGTTTTACACGATCTATAAACTCTGTTGCTTCTTCCATAATTGTAAGGTCCGCGGCAAAATCAGTATCGAATACCTTATCAAAACCAAGCCGTCTCAGAGCGGCAACCATTTTACCCTGTACATTGGTACCTATAGGAAGACCAAAGGCTTCTCCTAAGGCTGCACGTACCGCAGGTGCTGTCTGTACGATAACATATTTATCAGGATCATTAATAGCTTCAAATACTTCATCGGTATAATCCTTTTCATATAATGCACCGGTAGGACATGCAACAATACATTGTCCGCAGGATACACAGCTGGTTTCTCCCAGACCCATATCAAAAGCACAGGAGATATTGGTTGTAAAGCCTCTTTCGTTTGCACCGATTACTCCTATTCCCTGTACATGCTCACAAACTGCTGAGCAGCGACGACATAAGATACATTTATTGTTATCCCTAACCATATGGGCAGAGGAGTTGTCTATTTCGTAATGATTACGTTCTCCTTCATAAGTCGTCTCATCTTCTACCTTAAGGTCATAGCACAGCTTTTGAAGCTCGCAATTTCCGCTTCTTACACATGATAAGCACTTTCTGTCATGATCGGAGAGAATAAGCTCCAGTGTCTGTCTGCGGGAAGCCAGCACCTTTGGTGAATCTGTTCTTATCTCCATACCATCCGACACAGGATAAACACAGGATGCCACAAGGCTTCTTGCACCTTTAACCTCTACAACGCATATACGACAAGCACCGATTTCGTTGATTTCCTTAAGGAAGCAAAGGGTAGGAATCTCAATGTGGGCAAGTCTGGCTGCTTCTAAAATAGTTGTCCCCTGTGGAACTTCAACAGATATGCCATTTATCTTAACTTTTACCTTTTCCATACTAACCTCCATTCTAGCGTATTGATATAGCACCAAAGCGACATTTTTCCATACATACGCCACACTTGATACACTTATCTTGATCGATAATATGAGCTTCTTTGACCTTACCGGATATGGCATTGTTCGGACAGCTCCTTGAACATAAGGTACAGCCCTTACATAGGTCTGCAT
>FZPS01000059.1_pt611 | contig 10669 bp, 5 predicted proteins | sample 1817821 | NCBI WGS metagenome assembly FZPS01 (sample SAMEA104158645, study PRJEB21678) | metagenome | place: Germany | collected 2015-04-21 | reverse complement strand
TTTGGCCTAGTCGATGTTAGATTCGAGTTCCGTTATACGATCTTTTAAGGTCTCGTTTTCATCTTTCAATTCGTTGAGTTCTTGATGCATCGTTTGAACTTGATCCTTCAATTGATCGAAGCTATAAGGATCGATTGATTCAACGGGCGGATCATTCAGCTGTTGAAAGATAAACGTAATACCAAAAATAAGAACGATACCCAAAAAAATAATTATCCAACTACGACGTGGTGATTCATTTTCTGGGTCAGGTTTTATGTTTTGAAATGCTTTTTTAGCTGCCTCTATCTCATCATTGTGCAATTTATAAAAAGCTTGTTTCAGCGATTCTAATTCTTGGCGGTTGGTATTGATTACATCTTTACCTAAATCTTTTAGTTTTTGTAGAATCTCTTTCTTCGTTTGTTCTTTTTCCTCTAGAGGTTTAGGCTCCTCAGTTTCTGTTACCTCTTCCTTTGGAACTTCTGAAACGCCTTTTTCTTCATCAGTAATAGTAGCAGGTTCCGTTTCAACCAATTCTTCCGTTTTGTTTTCTTCAGGATTTTCTGGATTGTTATCTACTACCGGAATTTCTTGCTCTTTATCAGCAATTTCATTTACTTCTACTTGGTCTTTCTCCTTTTCGTCTGAGTTTAAAGGAAGATTAGTGTCCTGTGCATTCGTCGTCATACGTCTTTCTTTTTATGGATGAAAGGATATTCATCGCTATAATTTTAAGAATACAAAATTAACAAAATAAGTTAATCTCTTCCTATTCTTTTTATTCGTTTTAGATAGCTATGCGTAAAGATAAATAAAACTCTTAGAATCTTCACAATAACTATTAAGTGTTTTTGTGAAAAAAGAGAGATTTAATTTGAAAGTATGAATTAGAAATGATGGTTTTTATATCCAACTGATAGAAATCAAAGTGCTGATTCTATCATTTGTGTTAAATTTATGAATTCTTCAACAGATAATTGTTCGGGTCTTTTGTTGAAGATTTCATTTTTAGTTATGGGGTTTTCTTTTCCTAAAAGAGGTTTTATTGAGTTTCTTAATGTTTTTCTTCTTTGATTGAAAGTAGTCTTCACTATTGTTTTAAACAATCTTTCGTTGCAGTTTAATTCTTTCGTTTGATTTCTCATTAAGCGAATGACTGCACTTTTTACTTTAGGGGGAGGGTTGAATACGCCCGGATTTACAGTAAATAGATATTCAACATCGTACCAAGCTTGAATGAGTACACTTAAAATTCCATAGGTCTTGCTTCCCGGATTGGCTGCTATGCGCTCGGCAACTTCTTTTTGAATCATACCGGTACAACAAGGAATTAATTCTTTGTATTCCAGCATCTTGAAAAATATTTGACTGGATATGTTATAGGGATAGTTTCCTGTTAATACAAAAGGACGATGATTAAAGATGGTGGATAAGTCGAGAGTCAGGAAATCGGCCTCGATGATCTGTTTATCTAACTCCGGAAACTTATTTTTAAGGTAATCAACCGATTCAAAATCTAATTCAACTACCTTTAAGGAGCGATCCTTTTTCAATAAAAATTGAGTTAGTACTCCCATTCCCGGGCCAACCTCTAGTATAGGTATATCCGGGTAAAGATCAACGGTGTCGGCTATTCGTTGGGCAATCTCTAAATTGACTAAGAAGTGTTGGCCTAAAAATTTTTTTGGACGTACAGAACCCATTATATAAGTTAAATAGTTACATTTGTTTGACAAAGGTATGGCTTTTGCAACAGAAATAAACACGAAACATGAAGAAACTACTACTTAAGACATTAAAAATCATTTTACCTTTGGTCTTAGGTGTTTTCATCCTTTATTGGGTTTATAGAGATTTTGATTTCTCGAAGCTGTCTGATGTGGTTCAACAAGATTTTCGTTGGGAATGGATGCTATTAGCTCTTTTCTTTGGCGTTTGGAGTCATATTTTCAGAGGGTGGAGATGGAATCTTTCTTTAGCGCCCCTTAATCTGTATCCGCGAAAAAGGAATAGTGTTTATGCCGTCTTTATTGCTTATGCGGCAAACTTGGTGATACCCAGAGTGGGGGAGGTTTCACGTTGTGGGGTGTTAGCCAAATATGACAAGATTCCTTTTAGTCTATCGTTAGGTACTCTTGTCACAGAACGATTAATCGACACTTTTTGTGTATTATTTATTGTTCTTTTGGCCCTTCTTTTCCAGTTTCCGGTATTCATTTCTTTTTTCTCTTCTACCGGAACAAGAATGGATAGCATCGTGAATTTATTAACCTCATATCAATTTTACCTTTGGGCGGTGTTAGTCTTAGCCCTTATAGTCGTTTTATTTTTCGTTATAAAGAAATGTAAGGTCTTCAAGTCCATTCGGAAGATTGGTAGAGAAATATGGCTGGGAATCATTTCCTTGAAAAAAGTGAAAAATAAGGGGCTTTATGCTTTCTATACGTTTGCCATTTGGGGCTGTTATTTTCTGGAGTTTTATCTCACCTTTTACTGCTTTTCCTTTACTCAACATTTAGGAGTATTGGCAGGATTGGTACTTTTTGTATCCGGAAGCATTGCTGTCTTGGTGCCTACACCCAATGGTGCTGGTTCCTGGCATTTTGCTATTATTGCCATGTTAGTACTTTACGGAGTTTCAACGGAAGATGCCGGTGCTTTTGCTCTTTTAGTACATGGAATACAGACTCTTTTGATTCTATTATTAGGAATTTATGGATTAACGGTTCTACCGTTGTATAATAAAAATAAAAAAACATGAAAACCATTCAAGATTTAGCTCCCCAAGGAGTATGGAAGAATTTCTATTTATTGACTCAAACCCCTAGACCCTCACATCATCCCGGGCCTATAACAAAGTTTTTATTGGATTTTGGGAAGAACTTAGGTTTTGAATCTTTTACGGATGAAATAGGGAATGTCATTATTCGTAAGCCGGCTTCTCCCGGCATGGAAGACTGTAAAGGGGTAATCATTCAAGGGCATATGGATATGGTCCCTCAGAAGAATAATGATACGGAACACGACTTTAAAACCGAGCCGATTCAAACGTATATTGATGAAGACTGGGTAAAAGCAAAAGGTACGACTTTAGGTGCCGATAATGGTTTGGGGGTAGCTGCCATGATGGCTATTTTAGAAGATAAAACACTTAAGCATGGTCCTCTGGAGATGTTAATTACAACAGATGAAGAGGTGGGAATGGTAGGTGCCTTTGGCTTGAAACCGGATCTTCTCCAAGGTGAGATATTATTGAATCTGGATTCTGAAGACGAAGGTGATCTCTATATTGGTTGTGCCGGAGGAACTAATGTCATAGCTACTCTTCAGTATAAAGATGTTATTCAGGAAGAAGATGATACTGAAGCCTATTTAGTCACCTTAAAAGGATTGATGGGAGGCCACTCCGGAATGGAGATTAATATGGGAAGGGCGAATGCCAATAAATTATTAGTACGTATTATCCGTGATGCAATTCTATATTGTGGAGCACGTTTGACAAGTTGGGAGGGAGGGAATATGCGTAATGCAATTCCTCGTGAAGCGCATGCCACATTAATTGTCCATAAAGAGGATGCTAAAGCATTGAAGGAATTGGTAGAGGAATACCAAACGATATTCAATGATGAGTTTGGATCAATTGAAAAGACGATTAATTTGAGTGTTGAGCAGCAAGAACTACCTCAATATGTTATCCCGGAAGAGATACAAGATAACTTTATTCAAGCGGTCTATGCTTGTCATAATGGGGTTTTACGAATGATCCCTGACATACCGGATGTGGTGGAAACATCTTCGAACTTAGCTATTGTTAAAATTGGAGATGGACAGGTTATGATAGAGATAATGGCAAGAAGCTCCAGTGACACTATGAAAGAGTATTTAATTACCGGTTTAGAGGCTTGTTTCTCTATGGCTGGAATGAAGGTGGAATTCAGTGGTGATTATTCAGGTTGGCAACCTCGTACCGATTCTCCTATTTTACAATTAATGAAACACACGTATGAAGAGTTGTTTGGCAAAACTCCGAATATTCAAGTGATTCATGCCGGATTAGAATGTGGTATCATTGGTGCTATTTATCCTTCTTTGGATATGATCTCTTTTGGCCCTACTATTCGTTCTCCTCATTCACCGGATGAAAGAACTTATATTCCATCTGTGGCAAAATTCTATGATTTCTTAATTGCTACCTTAGAAAAGACTCCTAAGAAATAATTGATAGCTTATGGAAGGCTTTTTTCCTTCATATATATATAAGGTGTAAAAACAGACAAGAAAGCTGTGCCCATTGTGGGTACAGCTTTCTTGTTCCATTCAATATCTTTATTTTCTTGAATCTATAGAAAAGTAGTTGTCCTTCTTTGCCTCTTATTATCGATCCCAGAGCAAAGGGTCGTCGGTCAGGGAGCGACACCTCTTCGAACCCAGACCGAAGTGCGGTTTAACCCAGACCGACGAATTTGATAAGTAAAGCCTGGAATAGTCTCCTTATGAAAAGATGCAGGAAGCTCGAATCGGTGAGCTCTCTTTCTTTCATTTATGGGTACAAGCCGGACTTAGCCTATGACTAAACAAATCATATCCTTTGTTTTTCTTTGTATATATTTAAGTATCGGTTTGTTTTTTCTATCAGTTAATTTCTTTACCTTGGATCTATAGAATATTCAAAAAAACATTTCAATATGAAAATAGAAAGTTATCTTACTTTAATGACTCTCTTGTTTTTCCCTCTTTTTTTAAATGCACAGTCTTATAAATCCTTATGGAAAAGAGTGGAAGAGGCAGAGAAAAAGAATTTGCCTAAAACTGTAATGCAGTACACGCAAGAGATTTATAATAAAGCAGAAAAAGAAAATAATATTGGTCAACTCTATAAAGCGGGAGTCTATTATTTCAATATGCAATTAGAGATAGAACCTGATAGTCTGATTTCTATGCTCGTTAAGGGAGAACAACGCATAGAGAAAATCAATGATCCGGTAGAAAAAGCTTTATTGCACTCTTTATTGGGTGAAGCTTATTATGAGGCGGGCAAGCGATACCGCTTGTATACAAAAACGGCCATTGATGAGTCGTTGGATCCTCTGAATTTAGAATCTTGGGGTGGAAATCAGATCGTCCAAGCTGTAGCACAACATTTGAACGCTTCTTTGAAAGAGAAAGAACTACTAATTAAGGAATTCGGAAAGGAATATGTTCCGTTCATTGAAATAGGTGAAACCAGTCGTTATTTTAATCACGATTTATATCATGTCTTGGCACAAAGAAGAATAGAGGTATTCAACTTTTTGCTTAATCAGTATTTCTATGCGGATTGGGTAGGGGAATATAATGAGGATTTCATTTCCAGATCCTTGAATGAGGCTTATGATGAATTCATCCAAATGTATAAAGATACAGATAATGAAGCAGCACAGCTTTTTGTTGAGTTAACTCGTTGGAAAAAGAAGAGAGGGGGTGAGAAAGATGTTGAGCAGCTAAATAAGTGGATAGAACAATATGCCTCATTACCTGAAGTTGTAGAAGTCTATGCAGTCAAAGCCGATTATTATAGTGTCAAGGAACCTAAAGAAGCTTTGGATGTATGTAATGAAGCTTTAAGTCTTTATCCTGATTATTACAGAATCAATGCGATAAAGGAGTTGAAGAGTAAACTTTTGCATCCGCAATTAAGTCTAACTGTAGCTAACCTTGTTTACCCCGAAAAAGAAGTCGAGTTAAAGGTTACTCATAAAAACCTGGAAGAGTTTAAGTTGAAATGGTATTTAATTGATCCGGCTAATTATGATGAAGAGTTAAATGAAGAGCAACTATTGGCACAATCCAAATTACATTCAACGGTTGATTTCAAACTAACTCCTCCTTCAGACTATAAGTTAACCGATACGCTATTAACCTTTACCAGTCCTCCTATGGGGAGATATTTATTACAGATAGTGGCAGAAAAAGAGGATACCGGAAAGAAAAACATCCCTGTAGTTTCTTCCAGTCGTTTCAAAGGAATCTCTTTTTATTCTACCAACAAAAAAAACTATGAATTAACCATTGTAGATGGTGAAACAGGTCATCCGGTTCCTAATGCTTGGGTTGTTTTCTATGACCGGTCAAAAAAAATGATACAGGAATTGACCACCAATGATAAGGGACAGGTAACTATTTCTCAAGAGAAGGCTTCTCCTGCTTACTATCGTGTTGTGAAGGGAGAAGATAAGGCTATGGACTATCAGATTCTTTCTGTCTTTCAAACCACAGTCAATTTCACTTCTCACTCTTCTCAGGAAAAAAAGGAAATAAAGTTGGTGGCTGATCGGGCAATCTATCGTCCGGGACAAACGGTATATGTAAAAGGAATAGCTTATACGCAAGAAGAGGGGAAACATAGTGTTCTGCCCAATCAATCGTTCGATGTTAAGTTTTATGATGCTGCTCGAAAAGAGATAGGAAAAGAACGTGTATTAACCAATGAATATGGTTCTTTTACGACTAACTTCACCATACCTTCGGTTACATTAAATGGAATGTTTTCTGTTACTACATCGCATGGAAGGCTTTCTGTTTTGGTAGAAGAGTATAAAAGACCCTCTTTTGAATTGGTTTTTGATACTTTGAAGACAAGCTATCAATTAGGAGATGAATTATTGATTACAGGAAAAGCAAAGACCTTTAGTGGAATCCCCATCACAGATAATGAGGTGAATTATACTGTAACCCGTGATTTTTACTTCTGGCGTTTTATCCCTTCCAAGCATAGGATATTAGCAGAGGGCAAGGTTCTCTTGGATGAAAAAGGAGGATTTGAAATACCTGTGGAATTGCTGGCAGATGAAAAGGATCCTATTTGGGGTTTTTATTCTTATGTTATAGAAGCTTCATTGACTAACGTAGCCGGTGAAACACAGACTCAGCGCTTTTCACTGGCGGCGGGGAAACGTTCTTTGTTCATTAATTCCGGCTTGCAGGAAACTCTCTGTAAAGACCAACCGATTACTACGGTATTTAAGGCTGTCAATTTAAATCAGAATGCCATATCAACCCCTATTAAAGTAGCTCTTTATAAAAGAGGAGAGGAAGAAGAGTGGAAAGAAGTGGTGACAGATAAAGTGTATGAACAAGAGTACAATTCCAATGAATCGGTTCTATTAAATTGGAAATCAATTCCTTCAGGTGCTTATAAATTGGTTCTGTTATCTGAGGATGCTCAAAACAGAGAGGTTCGTTTTGAACAGGATATCCGTTTATTTTCATTGAATGACTCCCATCCTCCCGTAGATAAAGGAATTTGGTTGTATCCACTGAATACTGATTTTGATGAAGCTACTCCGGCTAAATTTGTTTTTGGTACAGCTGATACAGATGCTTACGTATTCTATAATGTATATGATGCCGATAAACGGATAATGAGTAAAGAGTTGCAGTTCAATAACTCTTTCGAGACTTTTGAGATTCCTTATTTATCGGAATATAACGATGGTCTGGTTGTGGTATTCACTTATGTAAAGAGCAATGAATTCCATCAGGTACAGAAAGAGCTAAAAAGACAAATTCAAGAGAATCCCATTCAAGTAAAACGGGAAGTGTTTAGAGATCGCTTAACACCCGGTCAAAAAGAAGAATGGAAGTTTACTTTATTAAATAAGGAAGGTAAACCGGTAGATGCCGAGTTCCTTGCTTTAATGTATGATGCTTCGTTAGATCAGTTATGGATAAATGATCCCATTTGGAAGCTTACCTATAGGCCTATTTTACCTTATGTGTATTCTTGGAGGAGATCTGTCCCAAAAGATTATGTCTATCTTGGATTTAACAAGGACTTCTATGAAGTATCTCCTTTGGTCTATGATTCGTTCTTTTTTGCAGCTCCGAGGAATGCTGTTAGAAATCGAATTTCAGGCATTGGTAATCTAAGGATAAAATCCAGGACTGGAGCTGTGGCTTTAAGTGCAGCGGAAAGTTCTGACATTCAGCAAGAAGCTGAAATATTTATGATGAATGAAAGTCCAATGCTTTATGAAGAAGCAGCAGTGACAGCTGACGCAGCTTATAATATAGTGGAAGAAGAAGGAGAGTCCTTGCGTTCCGATTTTGCGGAAACCGCTTTTTTCTATCCTCAATTGAAAACAAATGAAAAGGGGGAGATTCTCTTTTCTTTTACCGTACCCGAACAGTTGACTCGTTGGAATTTCAAGGGATATGCTCACTCTAAAGAGATGGGATTGGGCGAATGGATTGATCAGGTGGTTACGGTAAAAGACTTTTCCATCCAACCCTATTTCCCACGTTTTGTTCGCCAAGGAGATCGGGTAGTCCTCTCTTCCGTTTTAACAAACCAGTCATCGAAGCTGGAGACAGGAACCGTTAGTTTCATTCTCTTTGATCCCTTCACAGAGAAGATCATCGAAGAGCAAAAGCAAACTTTTTCTGTTGAGGCTAACGTAACTCAAGGGGTGAGTTTTACCTTTGATGCCCCGGAAGATTATGGGTTGATTGGTTGTAGAATCATAGCCAAAGGCAAAACCTTCAGTGATGGTGAACAACAGGTGATTCCTATATTAGAACGTCGTATCTCTTTAGTTGAGAGTGAAACCTTTATTGTACGGGATGAGAGCGAAGTAAAGGTCTCACTTGATAAGCTGTTCAATGAGGATAGTCCGACTGCCTCAAATAAAAAGATGACTTTGGAGTTTAGCGGTAATCCTACGTGGTTGGGAATCCAGGCCTTACCCTCTTTGCAACAGCCTCAAAGTGAAAATGCCATCTCTTGGGTTGCATCGCTCTATGCCGGGCAAATGGCTGCTTATATCTTGAATAGTAATCCAACTCTAAAGGCAACTCTGGATGCCTGGCAAAAGCAGAAGAAAGGGACAGATGATTTACTTACTCCTTTATTGAAGAATCCGGAATTGAAGCAAATTGTTTTAGAAGAGTCTCCTTGGTTATTAGAGGCAAAAACAGAAGAGCAACAACAAGCCCGTTTACAAACCTTATTTAATTTAAATCAGGTAACGGATAGTCGTCTTGCTGCAGAGCTAAGATTAAAGGAACTACAACAGAGTGATGGTTCCTGGAGTTGGTTTCAAGGTATGTCTGGAAATAAGCTGGTGACCACCTTTGTAATGGAATCGATTATCCGATTGGAAAAGCTTACAGGACAAGAAATTTCTCCTGAGATAATGGACATGAAAGTAAAAGCAGTAGATTATTTGCATAGGGAAGGCAAGAAAGAGTATGAACGTTTGGATAAAACGAAGACTTATAGAATCTCCAATACCGGATTAAACTATTTATATCTAGTGGCATTGGGAGAAATGAAAGTTCCTAAAGAGTATGAAAAAGCGTATACGGATCTTCTAAGCTTAGTGCCTAAATTATTGAATGAAGGATCAATAGCTCAAAAAGCCAAAGGAGCCTATGTTCTGAATTATAATGGTAAAGTGAAAGAAGCTAAAGATTTTCTGGCCTCATTGAAAGAGTATCTGGTACAGACTAAAGAAAAAGGAATGTATTTTAGTCAGTTAGACCGGGCTTCATCTCAATGGGATCAACAAAAAATAGCATCGCACGTATATGCCTTGGAAGCTTTTGATGAGATTAATCAGGATAGAGAGGTCGTAAACGAAATGAAACTTTGGCTATTAAGTCAAAAAAGAACCCAACAATGGGATTCTCCGGTAGAGACGGTAAATGCAGTTTATGCTCTTTTATGCAGAGGTAGAGATGATTTTTCTGCAGAAAAGAAGATTACCCTTGCTTGGGATGAAGAAAAAATTGAGGTCCAGGAAGCCTCCGTATTACCCTCTGTGGCTTATGTAAAACAAGAGCTTAAAGAGAATAAGAAAGGAGTTTTTCCTTTAGCGATCGAAATAAAGCAAGAGAATAAAGGAATAGCTTGGGGAGCTGTCTATGCCCAATTTCAAGAGGATTTGGATCAGGTGAAAACCCGTGGCAAAGAACTGAAGGTAGAAAAGAAACTCTATGTGGAACGTTTGAATAATGGAAAGAAGATATTACAACCATTGAAAGAGGGAGAATCGTTAGAGATAGGAGATGTCGTTGTTTCCCGTTTGACCTTAAGTTCGGATAGAGCTTTGGACTTTGTTCATTTGAAAGATCAGAAAGCTGCTTGTTTTGAGCTAGTGGAGAACTTATCCGGCTATAGGTGGAGTGGAAGCTTTAATTACTATTTAGACGTCAAAGATGCGGCTACACATTATTATCTGGATTATTTTCCGAAAGGGGTGTTAGTGGTAGAAAGTAGATACCGTGTGGCCCGTTCCGGTGAATATGAAGTAGGTGTTGCCTTATTACAATCGACTTATGCCCCTGAATTTACTTCTTACGCTGCTTCGCAACGAGTGGTAGTAAAAGGTGATTAAGTAAAAAAAATGGTTCTTTTATAATTATTAATGAGGGAGTTTAAGGGGGAAATGGAAACATTCACGATTGAACTCCCTTTTTTCAACTAAAAACTTCTATTTTTGTACTAAGAACAAAAAACAGATGTAAATTTTATGAAGCGGATTATATTCTTATTCTACATACTATTCATAGGTTATGGTTATACTTGGGCTCAAGCCCGACTAACCTCAGATAAACAGACGGAAAAACTAGGACAAGTACAATGGAAAGAGCCTATACGAGTGAAATATACAATAACTAATACCGGGAGCTCTCCTTTGGTCTTGAC
>FZPS01000085.1_pt344 | contig 10670 bp, 11 predicted proteins | sample 1817821 | NCBI WGS metagenome assembly FZPS01 (sample SAMEA104158645, study PRJEB21678) | metagenome | place: Germany | collected 2015-04-21 | reverse complement strand
ATCCTGGTATGACTGGTCCAATACCAGGGCTTCCGGGTTGCCGTAAGCTATGAAGGCTTCACCCCGGGCTGCCGGGGTATAGCCGGCCAAAACGAACATCAATATGAGTATACCGATAGTCACTGGTTTATTTATAATTTTCAATGCCGCATCCCTCCCTTCAATTCAGCCCGTGTTATTTGGCTGTGCTGCCCTGGCTCGTCTTGTTATTCTTTTCAGCCGCAGCTTTCTCATTATAGTAGTAGAAAACCACCTGCATTTTCATCTCCACCTTTCCGGGCACCAGATTCAAAGCCTGGCGCTTTTCACTGTCAACCGGCGCATTTGTGGCCGCAGGCTTTTCCGTTTCAGGCTGTGCCACCGCGCTCTTGGGGGTTGGCATGAGCAAGGGCTGCAGGAAATACACCGGTTGGCTCTCCGCAACAGTTTCGGAGCTGCTTTCCGTAACCGTCACGCTTGGCCCCGAGGAATCGGCGGTTCTCTTCACCGCGTTGAGCACGATGTTTTGCACCGCACTGATGCGGGTATCCTCTTCCAGTTTGGTCAGGAAATCCATGGTATCATGAAAATTGCCGCTGGTGCTGACATCGAATACCAGCTTGCCGGCCCGCTCGGAGGTGTTGCTGCTTTTATCGCTATGGCTCATGGACTTGATAACCAGGTCGGTCCCTTTGGCGGCCTTATTGAGTATATCCAGGACGGTGACCTGGTCGGGCTTGAGCGGGAAGCTGGCCTCCATCTCCTGCAGGGCCTTTTCCGCATCAGCCGGGTCGGGCGCGGCGGTCGCCGGAATTGCCCGCAGCTGCTCTATCTCAGACTCTAAAGAGCGGTTCTGTTCTTCCAGGTCGGCGATCTGCTGGCTCTGCGGCAGGTAGTAGAACCAGGCGAAAGCCCCTATCAGTATCACGCAAACACACAGCAATACCAGTATCCTTTCCCGCTGGGTAAATATCATGGCTTCACCTCCCAATCAAATACCAGGCTAAAGGTAACCTCGCCGTTTTTCTCGTTGAGACGTGAATCCACGCTCTTTACCGCTTTCACTCCGGGGGCTTCCAGCATGCGCCGGCTGAAATCGATGAAGCCCTCCTGGCCCTGCACATAGCCGTTGATAGAGAGCTCTTTCTCATCAACCTCCACCTTGTTGAGGTAGATATTGGGCTCGGCCTGCCAGTATACGTTCTTTAAGGGTTCTATGTAAGATATGCGTTTTTCCAGGAGCTGATCCAGGGTCTTCTGGCGCTCGGCATCAGCCACATAGACCTTGCTGGCCGGGGTGACCTGGGCTGCGACCTGCTGGCGCTCCAGGGTCAATTGCTCATTCAGCGCGGTGAGCTCCGCCAGGCGGGTATGCTGGTAGTACCCTACGCCGGCCAGGGCTCCGGCTACCAGGAGCAGGACCAGGGCATAGAGCAAGATCTCCATGCGTCGCTGCTTGCGCTGCCGCTGTTCCGCATTCTTGTAATCCAACAGGTTTATTTTGGGTGTATAATCGGTATTCATCAAAACCACCCCCTCAATGCCAGTCCCAGGGCTACCGGAAAGTCATGGCGCAATTCCCGGGCTTGCGGGCTTTGCTCCGCAGGCAGCTTGAGGTAAGCCCCCAGTTGACCCAGGCTGCACTGCACCTGCAGGGCCTGGGCCAGGTAATCGGCCATGCCGGCTATGCGAGAACCGCCCCCGGTCAAAAACAGCGTATTGACCGGTTCCTTGAGCTGTATCTGGGCATAGCTCAGGGAGCGGCTCATCTCGGCCACAAAGTCGCCCATCAATTCCGGGAACTCCGGGCTGGAAGCATCCACCCCGGGGGTGATTTCAGCCCCGGCCTGTTCGTCATCGGATTCATAAAACACCTGACTGCCAAAGGTGATGGAGCGCAGCAAGACCAGCAGGGCCTTTTTGTAAAAAGCGATGTAAGCCCGGCTGGCGCCGATATTGACTACCGCTTTTATTTCCGCCCCGCCGCTGGTGAGCTGGGGGTAAAACACCCTGGCCAGCCCCAGGGCCTCAATCTCCACCCAGCGCAGTTTGAGCCCGGCTATGCGGCAGGCCTCCAAAAGGCTGTCCACCTGGCTGGTGCGGGTGGCCACGAACAACACCTCGGTCTTGTGGCCGTCAGCATCGCTGTACTCCCTTACTGGGTAAATGTCGGCAGTCACATCATCTATGCTCAAAGGCAGGAAGCCGGCAGCCTGAAACAGGGCTGCCTGGCGCAGTTCCTCCATTCTCATGCGCGGCAGGGAGAGCAGGCGGGTGTAGACCTGCTGGCCGGACACGGCGGATGCCAGTGGGCTGTTGGGGTTTATCCCGGTTTTTTGCACCAGGCCGCGCAGGGCCTCGCCCAGGCGGGCCGGGTCGCTTATAACACCGCCGTCAACAGTGCCGGGCGGGGTTTTCATACTGCCGTAGGCTGTCACCCGGTACATATTGCCTTCCTTTTTTAACATAACCAGCTTGATTCTTTTCTCACCTATGTCCAGGCCCAGTTGTGTTTTTTCCCTGAGCAAGGCAGTCCCTCCCTTTCTGATAATCTATCTCTAGTTACTACCGGTTGAACAATGACAGGTACCATCCTGCCCACTTATATCCATAGTTAAAGGCCAAAAAAGCCCCCAGGGCCAGAATAGGGCCAAAGCGGATTACGGTTTTGCGGTGGGCCCCTTTGGCCAGCAAGAGGTAGAGGGCATAAACCCCCCCGATAATAGATATTAAAACCAGGGCGGTCAAAGCCCCGGGCCAGGCGCAAAACACCCCGATGACCGCGGCCAGCTTGATATCGCCCCCGCCCAGGCCACCGTTGGACAAAACGGCTAAAGCCAGGAACAGGCCTCCTAAGGCCAGTCCCCCTGCAAGGGCGGAGAACAAACTTCCTGAGAAAGCCGCCAGCAGTAACCCAACCAGCAAAGCCGGAATGGTAAGGGCATCGGGGATAATGCCCAGGTCATGATCGATCAATGCGCTGCATACCAGCACCAGGCTGAAGACCATCCCCGACAGGGTGGTGATGGACAGCCCGTACTCCAGGTAGACCAGCAAAAACAACAAAGCCATGAGGGCTTCCACCAGGGGATAGCGTGGGCTTATCGAAACCCCGCAATAGCGACAGCGCCCTCTTAAGAATATGTAACCTAAAACCGGGATAAGATCCCCGGCGGAAAGCGGATGCCCGCAGGACGGGCACCGCGAGGCCGGGAAAACCACCGACTCCCCCCGGGGAAGGCGGTAAATGACGACATTGGCGAACGAACCAAAGATCAGGCCGAGAATTATTATTAAGTTAACATGATCTAATAATCTCACTAGTCCTCGTCTTCGACGCGGTTATGGCCATCTGCTGTACATGTGACAGACCATGTGACAGACCCGTTCTGTTTTATGATGTATTCGCCATTACTAGGACACTCAGGTTCTGATTGTAAATAACCACCAGCAACAAGATCACCAAGATCTGGAATGTCATTATTCTCATTATCTGGATCCATATCATCTGGATCCATATCCATACTCCATTGCACAATCGCACTTTCGATTATACGCTGGTTAGCTTGACAGGTAGTCGTTTTTGCCTTCTCAGTTTGAGCATTGTATAAAGGTACCGCGATTGCCACCAAAATACCCAAAATAACTACTACTACCATCAACTCGACCAGGGTAAAACCCTTTTGGTCCTGCGCCCTGCGCATTTTCTGTCTGAGTTTCCTCAACATCTCAATTAGACCTCCTCATTTTTCTTAATCTAATATCCGCTTCGTTCCAAAACTTAGCCTCATCACCTCCCCCGTGTTGAAGGGCAGCAGTCAGGCTGCTCCCGTTTAAGCCCTAGAAATATCCTTCTACCTACCCTGTCTACTGAACAGTTTGTATTATGCTGAAGATGGGCAGGTAAATAGCGACTATGATTGAGCCTATCAGCCCTCCCACCAGGATTATCAACAGCGGTTCCAGGGCTGAAGTCATGGCTTCCACCGCGTATTTCACCTCGCGGTCGTAGAATACCGCCATGCGCTCCAGCATCTCATCCAATGAGCCGGTCTCCTCCCCTACCGCGATCATATGGGTCACCATGGGCTCAAACACCCCGGTCTCCCTTAAAGGAGCCGCGATGGGCTGTCCTTCTTTAATGCTGGCACGGGCCCGGGCTATGCTGTTGCCGATCACCTTGTTGCCGACCGCGTCCTCCAGAACCTCCAGGGCCTGCACGATGGGCACCCCGGCGCCGATCAAAGCCCCCAGAGTGCGGGTGAAGCGGGACACCACCACCCGGTTTACGGTCTTGCCCACCAGGGGCAGCTTGAGATAGAGGCTGTCGAAGAACAGGCGCCCGCTGTCCTGCCGGCCCCAATACATCAAAAGCGCAGCAATTAATAACAGGGCTATGATGATCAACAGGCCGTAGCTGGACAGAAAAGCGCTGATGCCCATCATGAAACGGGTATAAGCGGGCAGTTCCTGCCCGGCCTGGGTAAAGCTTGCAACGAAGCTGGGCATTATATAGGTGAGCATGAAGGCCACCACCAGAACTGCCAGGGTCAAAAGGATTATCGGGTAAACCGAGGCCGAGCGCACCTTGTGCTTGATTTCCTCCTCGCGCTCCAGGTTGTCGGCCAGGCGTGTAAGGACCTCATCTAAAACCCCGCCGGCTTCCCCGGACCTCACCATATACACGAACATGGAGGGGAATATGGCTTTGTGCCTCCTTAAGGCCTCCCACAGGGCTAAGCCCGATTCCAGGTCAGAGCTTATATCTAATGATGCTTTTCTTAAGTTGGGGTTTTGGGTCTGTTCGGCCAGTATGCTGAAGCAGCGGATGATGGGCAGGCCGGCCCCAATCATGGTAGAGAGCTGACGGGTATAAGCAGCCAGATCACGGGTTTTGACCGGATGCAGGGCATTCAGGTTAATCTCCCGTCCCCGGGCAGCCGAGCGCACCTTCTCTTCCCTAACATCCAGCACTACATAATTCTGGTGCAAGAGGTTCTGTACCACCATAGTGCGGCTGTCGGCCTCCATTAGGCCCTTAAAGATATTGCCCGCCATATCCCGGGCCTGGTAGGAATAAAGCATCTGTAATAACCCTCCTCATCCCCTGTATATCAAATGCCAGCGACATTAAACTGCCACCTGGCGATAGCTGTCGAATAAAAAATAGGCTATAACCTGGCTAATCCCCCAGGTAGACCACTTTCATCACTTCTTCCAATGAGGTCAGGCCAGCCCGGGCCTTGGCAATACCGTCCTCGCGGATGCTGATCATGCCCTCCTGGATCGCGATTTGATGCAGTACATCCTCGGAATTGACGCCGCTGTTTATGGCCTGGCGGATCTCAGGCCCCAAAACCAGCACCTCATGCAGGGCCAGGCGGCCCATGTATCCGGTATTGAGGCACATATTGCAGCCTTCCGCCCGGTAAAAGACCCGCTCTGCTTCGCCATTCAGGCCCAACCGCTGAGCGGCTTTTTGGTCCAGCTCGTAAGGCTGGCGGCAGTTGGTGCACAGGCGGCGCACCAAGCGCTGCGACACTACCCCGATCAGGGAAGAACTCAACAGATAGTTCTCTATGCCCATGTTGACCAGGCGCGCCATGGTGCCGGCGGCGCTGTTGGTGTGCACCGTGGACAACAACAGGTGACCGGTTAAAGCCGCTCTTACCCCTAACTGCGCGGTCTCGCTGTCACGCATCTCCCCCACCATGATGATGTCCGGGTCCTGGCGCAGGACAGCGCGCAGCCCGGTAGGGAAGGTAAGCCCGGCTTTGACATTGATCTGCACCTGATTTATGCCGGGCAGGGCGTATTCCACCGGGTCTTCCAGGGTTATCAGGTTTTTGCCCACCGAATTGATCCTCGACAATATACTGTACATGGTGGTGGTTTTCCCCGAGCCAGTCGGCCCGGTCACCAGAATCATGCCATGCGGCCTGTTGATGATAGAATTCATCTTTTCCAGATTGGTGGGACTGAAGCCCAATTCTTCTAGCGTATATAAAGCAGTGGCGTGGTCCAGGACCCTCAATACCATTTTTTCCCCCATGATGGAGGGCATGGAGGAAATGCGAAAATCCACCTCGCGGCCATCCACCATCAGGCGGGTGCGGCCGTCCTGGGGCAGCCTGCGCTCGGAAATATCCAGGTTAGCCATTATCTTCAAGCGGGAGGCTACCGCAGCCATGGATTTTTTGGGCAGTTCCAGCACTTCAAAAAGCTCCCCGTCAATGCGGAAGCGCACCCTGACATAGCTGTCCTGCGGTTCGATATGTATATCCGAGGCCCTGGCCTGCACGGCCTGTGACATGATGGAATTGACCATGCGGATGATGGGGGCGTCGTCCTCGACTTCCTCCGCCGGGCTGAGCTGCACTGTAGCCGCCTTTTCGTCCTGCCGCAGTTCCCCGATGAGCTGTTCCATCTTGCTGTCGAAGCGCAGGCTGGAAAGCTGCTGTATGGCCAGGTCCATCTCTTTTTCGCTGACTATGATAGGCAGCACATCCAGGCCGGTATAGAGGCGCACATCATCTATGGCCTCGTAGTTGAGAGGATCCACCATGGCCAGGGTGATGCGGCCGTTTTTAACATCTACCGGCAATACCCGGTGTTTGCGGATCATATGCGGGGGCAGCAGGACTACCGCTTCCTGGGCGATGTCCATTTTGGTCAAAACCACATAGGGGATCCCCAAAACATACTCCAGTATTTCCAGGAGCTGGTGCTCGCTGATGATGCCGCGGCGAACAAAAATACGCCCCAGCTTGTCCCCGGACTGCTTCTGCTCCTGCAGAGCCGACTCCAGCTGCTCGGGGGTGATCAAACCGCTTTCCAGGAGCTTTTCTCCCAGCTTGATCCGTTTCATAGGCAGTTCACTTCTCTTTCCACCAATCACGCTGATACTTATAGTGCTTTATATCCTGCCAGATACCGGGTTTACCGAACTGCACAGGTCAATCAGCGGCAATGATATTTTTCAATCAGCTTTCGACAGGCTTAGCCAAAATCCCTTTAAACTGCCTGTATTGGTAAAAAGCTGCAAATATTTGGCTGTGGGTCGCTTTTCTGGGTTCTTTAGCCCATAACGCCACAGGTCTTATTTATCAGCTAATCCCGGTACAAAGAACAGGCACCCCGGGGGTTCATTACCTGGAACCTATAGCCTCACCTGTGGCGACACTTTCTCCTGGCAGACAGGGAATTTTGTCTTATTAAGGTATATATCGTAAGAACTGCCGCGTCTGTACAGTCTTATCTATAAATTATACTCCTTATTACATAAAATTACCATGTCATGGTTTTGACATATTCTGAGGACACGAGGGGACGCTTTCCTTGTGTCATTATTTAAGTCGAAAATGAATCATCTGGACGGTGAATATATAACGGAATTCATAAATTTCTTCTGCAGCCGGGAAACTATCAATATATTACTTTTGTGAGGTCATCAGCTATGGACGTACAGCGGGCTCATGATATTGTTAATTCACTGGGGGTAATCGAGGTTTTTTACCAGGGAGAGCCGGTCTGGATTGAGGATATCGTGGGGGATAAGGCAAGGGTCGAGTTCCTTAATCGCCGTCACAAAGCGGAAGTGCCGGTGCGCGAGCTGGTGGAAGGGCTGTAGGCGTCTATCTTATAAATACTGGCAGGCCTGGGCAAAAGGGGCGTGCAACCCCTGGCTAACGGCGTTTGCAGTCCCGCTGTCTGGAGTGACCAGGACCTAAAGGCCCGGCAACCCCAAGACAAAGCCAGGCAGTCCCCTGCCCCGGTATTTATGGTGCTACCTGCTGGTAAATACGATTGACCAGGGATTCTACCGGCAGTCGCCTGGGGATGTAGGTCCCCAGTTCCTGCGACCAGTAATAGCTGTCACGGTAAGCCTTCTTGTTCTTGCTGATCTGTTCCACCTGCTGCAGCAGTACGTCCACTTCCTGCTGCGTGTTATAGGCCGCCAGGCTGATGCGCACCATGCCCGGCAGCTTATGCAGCTGCTTCTTTTCATAGAACTGCAGATTACCGGGGTTCTCCTTTTCCCCCAGCAAGCGCCTGACATAGCCCTGCGCGCAGAAGCACCCGGTGCGCACCCCGATGCCGGCCTCAAAACAGAGAATGGCCCCGACCAGGGCATGAGACAGGCCTTTGATATTGAAGCTGACCACCCCTACCCGGGGGGTGCTGCCATACAGGATCACCTCCCGGTTGCGGCTGAGCCCTTCCATCAAGTAACCGGTAAGCCGCTGTTCACTGCGGCTCAGCTGCAGCATTCCCAACTTTTTAAGGATTTTCAGGGTGGTCGCCAGGGCGTAAGCCCCGGGAACATTGGGCGAGCCGGCCTCATCCCGGTCCGGGGGAGCTCCCCAGTAAACCCTGTCTGACAATACCATATTAATCGTACCGCCGCCGCTGTATTCCGGCGCGCCCTCTTCGAAAAGCCTGCGCGGTCCGATCAATACCCCGCACCCATAGGGGGCAAATATTTTATGGCCGGAAAAGGCCAGAAAATCGATGTGCTGCGGGTGGGAATGAGGCTTCATGTCAAAGCTGTGATGGGGGATCAAATGGGCTCCATCGACCAGTATCCGGGCCCCGAACCCGTGGGCCAGTTCCGCGATGCGATGGACTTCATTGATATGCCCGGTCACATTGGAGGCCCCGCAGACGGCTACCAGTTTCACCCGGGGATAATGCTTTTTTAAGAGGCCCTCGAGATGATTTATATCCAGCTGGCCCTTTTCATTGAGCCCGGCATACTCCACTTTGGCCTGCCGGCGCCAGGGCAGATCATTGGAGTGATGCTCCATGGCGGTGGTGATCACCACCTCACCGGGCTGCAATCCCAGGCGGTAAGACAGTTTGTTGATAGCCTCGGTGGTGTTTTTGACCAGAATAACCGTGTCCAGGCCGGCATCAGCCCCGACAAAGTCGGCAATGACTTCATGGCAATGGTCATACACCCGTGAGGACACCAGCGACTTGTAGCCGGTGCCGCGATGCACACCGGAATACCATCGCATAAACTCGTCCATTTGCCGCAAAACTGGTTTTAACGGCGGGGTGCTGGCTGCATTGTCAAAAAAAATGAAAGGGGTCATCTTTTTGCCCAGTACCGGCACTTTGATATCGATGCCATGGATGTATTTGCGCAGCACGGTACTGGGAGGGGACATAACCGGTATAGAAAACAATTGCATCATCCTGTCACATGATTGTTTTCTATATGTTATGAATGGGGGCTAAGTTTGGGAACACAGTATGAACATTTTTCAAAAACCCCGGAACCGAAAATGCTTCATATGAAGAGCTGGATTTCCGCCTTTTTGGCCTGCTGCAGATAGTCGTAAACCGTGTTTATTTGCACATCGGGGAGCAGCTCTTCAGCAGCAAAGCCCATGATTTTCATGGAAAGCTCGCAGGCATGGAAGCGCACCCCTTTATGAAATGCACCCTGCAGGAAATCGCCCAGCCGGGGGGCTTCTTTGCCATCCATCATATTGAGCAGCATCTGCTTGCCCATCCCGGCCATATTCATTTTGGATAAAGGCAGTTGCTCGGCCCCTGAAGGGGTGGCTACAGAGAACATCTTTTCGTAGAAATCCTTGTCGTCCACCTTGAGCTTCTCCGGGTCGCGCAGCAGCAGCAAGCCCCAGAAGGCGCAGAACACATCCGCTTCCATGTCCAGCTCACGGGCCCCATTGGCCAGGATCATGGCTGCCAGGCATTTGTCATAGTCCCCGCTGAATAAAAGAATACTCAGACCGCTTTTTTCCATGTCATCACTCCTTTAAATAAAAAGACTGCCCCGGAAAGATAGGGCAGTTTTAGCTTCTGCGCACCAAGGGGTTTTTATACCGGCAGCAGTGGTGTCGATCAGGATAGAGCCACCGGGCTCTCCTCTTTTGTGTTTATTAATCCACAGTTTTAACCAATAGTTCACATGCTGCTATCACATCCGCAGCTATTTATTGGCGTACAAAGGGCGTTATGGTGGCAGGTTCACCCACCATAACGCCCCTTATAGCCATTGAATCATTTTGGTAAGCAGATGCCCCGGAACACCGTGTTCCCGGATACATCCCCTATAATTCATTTAAGCATTATTGGCCTTATTTAACTTCAACCACCCAGCCGAAGGGGTCCTCTACCTGGCCGTATTGAATGCCGGTTATGGTATCGTACAGCCGCTGGGATATCTCGCCAATTTGGCCATTGTTGATGCTGATGATGCGGCCATCCCAATTCATCTCGCCTATAGGGGAAATGACCGCTGCAGTGCCGGTACCGAAGGCTTCTTCCAGTTTGCCCTGTTCGTGTGCTTCGAACAGCTCCTGAATGCTGATCCTTCTCTCTTCAACCGGCACCCCCCAGTACCTGAGCAAAGCCAGGCAGGAATCGCGCGTGATGCCCCCCAGAATGCTCCCTTCCAGGGCCGGTGTGACCACCGTTCCGCCGATCTTAAACATTACGTTCATGGTCCCTACTTCTTCTATGTACTTCTTTTCAACCCCATCCAGCCACAAAACCTGAGTGTAATTCTTCTGCTGGGCTTCGACCTGGGCTTTCAGGCTGGCCGCATAATTGCCCGGGGTTTTGGTATGCCCGGTGCCGCCTTTGACAGCCCTGACATAATTGCTTTCCACGTAAATCTTGACCGGATCCAGCCCTTCCGGATAATAGGCTCCCACCGG
>FZPS01000073.1_pt110 | contig 10674 bp, 7 predicted proteins | sample 1817821 | NCBI WGS metagenome assembly FZPS01 (sample SAMEA104158645, study PRJEB21678) | metagenome | place: Germany | collected 2015-04-21 | reverse complement strand
ATCATAATCCATGTACTCATTCTGTTTAAAAGCACCAACAGTATAATAGCGGAAATCTGCATTACTTTATCGGCAAACGGATCGGCAAGTTTACCGAAATTACTGACCGCATTAAGTTTTCTGGAAAGATAACCGTCCAATACATCGGATAAAGATGCGACTATAAAGACGATACCCGCTACTACAGCATTGTCATTCCATAAGTAATAGCAGAATACCGGAATCAGTAAAATTCTTATGCATGTTATTATATTAGGTATATGTTTCATTATCCTCCTACATAGCAAGTACTCTGGCAAGATTCATGTCATAATCAAACGATGCTTTTTCCATTTTTAAGGCTTCTTCAATATCGATATCCACAATCTTGTTATCTCTTTGACATATTGCTCTGTTGAAACGACCTTCGTTAAGCACCTCTACGGCCTTAAATCCCATCTTACTGGCCACTACCCTGTCTCTTGCCATCGGACTTCCGCCTCTTTGTATGTATCCCAATATAGTGCAAACCGTTCTTATTCCGGTTGTGTTTTCAATTTCTTTGGCAATATTTACGGTATCTCCTACTCCTTCGGCGATTACTATACAGTGATCTCTTTTACCTCTGTTTCTTCCCTCCATTATGGGCTTTATTATATCATGCTGGAAATTGTATTCCATTTCGGGAATAACTATTGCATCTGCACCTCCTGCAATACCGTCATTTATAGCTATATATCCGGCATGACGTCCCATAACTTCGATAACTGTTACCCTCTCGTGTGAGTAAGCGGTATCCCTCAATTTGTCAATAGCGGACAGTGCGGTATTAAGAGCGGTATCGTACCCGATACAATATTCGGAACAGGAAATATCATTGTCAATTGTAGCAGGTATGACAATGCATTTCATTCCTTCTCTTAAGAAATCCAGTGCTCCTCTGAATGAACCGTCACCGCCTATTACTACAAGAGCTTCTATTCCGAAAACACTGCACATTTTCATTGCCCTGTCACGGTATTCTTTTTCTTTAAATCTGTCGGATCGGGCAGTTTTAAGTACAGTACCGCCTCTCTGAAGTATTCCGGATACGCTTCTTGCATTGAGTTTTTCAAACTCTCCGTTAATCAAACCCTCGTATCCTCTGCTTATACCGTATGTGGTAATTCCGTCTTCTATGCCCGTTCTTACGACAGCTCTTATTGCCGCATTCATTCCCGGTGCATCTCCTCCGCTTGTTAAAACTCCGATTGTCTTTATTTTCATAATCCGTCTCCTGAATTAAAATTTTATCACATATCTACTTAAATGCCATATTTTCTTTTCCGAAAAGTTCCGCCATTTCATTAATAATATCAATACTCTGATTATAGTACATGGTTTTAACCATTTTACTGCCGTTTACATTCTTAATGATAGTCAAAGCGGAGTTTCCGGTAAAGTACTTTACAAAAGCTTCCAGCTGCGAAAGATTTATATTGTCTCCGTTTAAATAGAGTTTTTGATTATCGGAGAAACTGATACCGTTATCCGTTCGTAGGTTTTCCTTATTGTTCCGGTAATCGGCAGTATCTTCATTTACGGTAATACTGTCATCTTTCTTAACATTCAACTCAACAATATCTTCCGCTATTATTTTGACGGTATCCTGTTTTAGGCTTATTTTTCCGTTTATAATCACTTTATTTTCCGGTACAAGCAAAGAAGAATATTTTTCCAAGGTTCTGGGGAATATTATTACCTCCATGGTATCGTATAAGTCTTCTATAACCACGAAAGCCATCATTTCATTGTTCTTTGTGAGTTTTCTTTGCACACTGTTTATTATCCCTGCCACTTTAACTCTTTCGTTATCGACAAGCCTGACACTATCACTGTCGTTTTCATCTATGTTTTTATAACTGCACTTAAAAAGATTCATATCTTTCAGAACACTTCTGTATTCATCTAAAGGATTACCCGTCATGTATAGGCCTATCGCTTCTTTTTCCATAATGAGTTTCTTTGACAGGTCGAATTCCTCTCTCTTTCTTATCTCATATTCATGTTCCGTCGGATCTTCCACCATTGCAAAAAGCGATATCTGACCTTCAAGATTCTTTTTCTGCTGCTCATTGATTGAATCTACAACCTCTTCATAGCAACTGAACAATTCACATCTGTTATTACCCAAACCGTCAAATGCACCTGCTTTTATAAAGCCCTCGATACACTTTTTATTGACATCATTTCTGCTGTTTCTCTTAACAAAATCCACGAAATTCCTGTATTCGCCCTGTTGGTTTCTGTTACTTACTATGGTTTCGCATGCTTTTATACCGACACCGTTAATTGCGGCTAAAGGATAACGTATATTCCCTCCTTCAACGGTGAACTTCACATCACTTTTATTGATATTGGGGGGAAGTACCGAAATATTTATGGACCGGCATTCCTCAATGTATTCCGCAAGTTTTTCTCTTGTTGCAATAAAACTGTTCATAGTTGCAGCCATGAACTCAACGGGATAATAGCACTTCAGATATGCAGTCTGATAGGAAATATATGCATATGCCACTCCGTGGGATTTGTTAAATGCGTAATTTCCGAAATCGGTCATTTCATCAAACAACTTATTGGCTACTTCAATAGGTATATTATTTTTTTCCGCTCCCCTCACAAATCTGTCTTTCTCTTTCAGCAATGCCGACATCTTCTTTTTTGACATCAATCTTCTGACCAGATCCGATTCACCCATCGTGTATCCGGCCATATCGCGGCATATCTGCATTATCTGCTCCTGATATATCATGCATCCGTACGTATCGGACAATATAGGTTTCATCAGTTCATGCTCATAAACCGTACCTTCGGGAGTATTCTTGTTGCACAGACACATATCTATAAACTTCATGGGTCCCGGTCTGTATATGGAAATACCCAATGTTATGTCTTCGATGGACTTGGGTTTGAAACGTTTCATAAAATCGGTCATTCCCGCACTTTCCAACTGGAATATACCTGATGTGTTGCCTGAGGATATATATTCGAAAACATTTTTATCATCGTAATCCATGTCATCAAAGTCAATATCTATACCGTGATTTTTTCTCACCAAATCAATACAATCTTTAATTACCGTCAGTGTTCTTAAGCCCAAGAAGTCCACCTTGAGTAATCCCAACTCCTCCAGATTATCCATAGGAAACTGTGTTACAAGAGAATTATCGTCCGATAACTGAGTAGGAATATATTCTTTGACGGGATTATCGGTGATTACCACACCTGCTGCATGTATACCTGAATGTCTGGATATGCCTTCCAGTTTTCTTGCCATATCTATCAGTTCCTTTACCGAAGGGTCCGATTGGTATTCCGCCAACAGTTCGGGATTGACCTCTAAAGCTCTGTCAATGGTAATCTTCAGTTCATTGGGTATCATCTTGCTTATTTTATCGCATAGTGCATACGGCAGATTGAGCGCTCTTCCGACATCCTTTATAGCTCCTCTTGCCGCCATGGTACCGAAAGTTATTATCTGACATACCTTATCCTGTCCGTACTTATTTTTAACATACTCTATGACTTCCGATCTTCTTTCATAACAGAAGTCCACGTCAATATCGGGTAAAGTTATTCTTGCAGGATTGAGAAATCGCTCAAATAGCAGATTATATCTGATAGGATCCACATTGGTTATACCCATAGCATATGCCACTATACTTCCTGCAGCACTGCCTCTGCCCGGTCCTACGGGTATACCGTTTTTCTTTGCGTAATCGATGAAATCCGCCGTTATTAAGAAGTAGTCGACATATTTCATATCGTTTATCACTTTAAGCTCATATTTGGCTCTTTCAACATGCTTTTCGTTCAATTTATCCTTGTATCTTCTTTTCAGTCCTTCAAATACTATATCCTTCATGTATTCGTAATGGTCTATGCCCTCGGGTAAAGGAAATTTGGGAAGATGCATTTCATTCAGATTAAAGTTTACATCGCACATATCCGCTATCTTCTGTGTATTGGTTATAGCCTCCGGTACATTGGAAAATTCCTTCATCATTTCATCCTGAGATTTGAAATAGAACTCGTCCGACGGGAACCTCATCCGGTTCTCATCCAAAACGGTCTTTGCAGTCTGAATACAAAGCAGAATATCATGTGCTTTTGCATCGGTTTTTTCCAGGTAATGTACATCATTTGTAGCAACTAAGGGTATATTTAACTCATTGGAGAGTTTTATCAGGTATTTGTTTACCAGTTCCTGCTCCGGTATCTTATTATATTGCAACTCCAGATAAAAATTGCCTTCACCGAATATATCCAGATACTCCAAAGCTGTTGCTTTTGCCTTATTGAAATCCTTGTCAATAATAGCCTCGGGTATTTCTCCTGAAAGACAGGCGCTCAAAGCGATAATGCCTTCGCTGTATTGCCTTAATAACTCTTTATCTACGCGGGGCTTATAATAGTAGCCGTCCTCAAACGACTGCGAAACCATCTTCATTAAATTATGAAGACCGGTATTGTTTTTAGCAAGAAGCACAAGATGGCCTTGTGTGGAATCTATACCGTGTATCTTATCGGTTCTCTTTCTGCGTGCGGTATATACTTCACAACCTATTATCGGTTTGATACCGACTTTTCTGCACTCTTTATATAACTGAAGTATCCCGTACATAGCTCCATGGTCGGTAATGGCAACCGCTTTCATACCCAAATCCTTCGCTTTACTTACCATATCGGGTATTCTTGTCGATCCGTCAAGAAGGCTATATTCCGTGTGTACATGCAGATGTACAAAATCAGTCATCGAGATACTCCTTTAATTTTCTTAATGCATTCGCTCTGTGGCTTATGCCGTTTTTTTGCTCGTCATCCATTTCGGCGAATGTTTTGTCATAACCGTCAGGCAAGAAAACCGGATCATATCCGAATCCTCCGCTTCCTTTGGGTTCCGTTAATATTCTACCACGACATTGACCTTCAAACACGACTTCCGTTCTGTCGCTATTTATCAGTGCAATAACACAGACAAATCTGGCATCTCTCTTATCACACTCTTTTTTCTCCATCATTTTAAGAAGAGTGCACAAATTCAACTTGTCAATACAAGCCGAATCGGTCATATTTTCCTCTGTTTTTCCGCCCCTGTTAACATAAAGTCGTTTGGAAAAAACACCGGGCATATTATCAAGGCAGAAAACCTCCAAACCCGAATCATCGGCAATTACCGTATGTTCGGTAAATGCCTTTGCATGTCTTGCTTTTATCAAAGCATTCTTTATAAAGGTGTTTTCCGTCTCCTCGGGAGTGTCGGAAACGCCTATATCGCTCAGAGATAATAATTCAATATCAGGCAACAGTGCTTTTATTTCTTTAATTTTTCCCTTGTTGTTACTGGCAACAACAATAGTCTTTTTTTTCATCATTCAGCTAAACACTTTCTCTGAATTTCCATTATTCTTTCTATACATTTCTGTGACAAGGCTATTATTTCATCCAGTTGCTCTTTATCAAACGTGCTTTTTTCACCGGTAGCCTGAATCTCCGCAATATTCCCGAATGAATCGGTTACAACATTTACATCGACCTGGGCATTACTGTCTTCCGCATAGCATAAATCCACCATTACTTCGTTATGCACTATACCTGCGCTAATCGCAGCAATCTGACATATAACGGGATTCTTCTCAACATAACCCTTTTCCTTCATCCACTCGAATGCATCGTATAAAGCGACATAACCTGCCGTGATAGATGCCGTTCTTGTTCCTCCGTCGGCTTGTATTACATCGCAATCAATGATAATTGTAACATCGTTAAACGCATCCAGATCACAACATGCCCGTAATGATCTTCCTATCAGCCTTTCTATTTCCGAAGCTCTGGAATTCTTCTTAAGACTTGATATATCTCTTTTGTTTCTTTGTTGCGTAGCTCTGGGCAGCATATTATACTCTGCAGTCACCCAGCCTTTGCCTTCTCTGAAAGGAGGTGATTCGAAACTGACCGAAGCGGTACAAAGAACCTTTGTCTCTCCGCATTCTATGAATGCCGAACCTTCGGCATACTTCATAACATTTCTTTTTATGGTGATAGGTCTGAGTTCATCGTTTTGTCTTTTATCAATTCTCATGGTGCACCTGTCCTTATTTTTTTACTGCAACACAACAGGAATGTTAACAGATATAATTTTAACATTTTTATCTTACTGTTACAACAAACCGCATGTTAAATTAATGTCTGTTACGGTTGCTGATTGCTCATTAATTCAAGATATTCGATTATGCCGTTAGATATACCCTCTGCAAGTTTTTGTTGATACGCATCGGTTTTGAGTTTTGCACTTTCGGTCGGATTGGTAATAAAGCCTACTTCCACCGTAGCGGCGGGACAATTTGCACGTGCATGTACCGCCAACATCTGATTAAACAAGCCTCTGTCCGCACCTATTGCACTTTTTACCATATTCTTTTGGACAATCCTTGCAAATTCTTTATCCTTTTCATCTCTCCAGATTGTCATCAGTCCTTTTGCCGATTCTTCGGTATAAGAGTCCACATGAACCGAAAGAAACAGTTTAGCATTGTGAATATTGGCAAGATCTCCTCTTTCCAAGGCAAATCCCAGATAAATGTCTTCATTTCGTGTCATAAACACGTTATATCCCTTTTCCAGTAATATCTGTTCAATCTTCAGACATATACCCAAGTTTATATCCGCCTCATTAATCTTGTCATCGGTTCTGGATTCCGCACCGGGATCATGTCCTCCGTGTCCGGCATCTATGAATATGACGTTCTCTATATTTGGATCGCAGAAAGTCAGAGTGGAAAACAAATCATTTGCATTGGGATAAAGAACCAACTCTTTTTGTAAAGCAAAACTCATTGTGTAATAATCCGTATCGGAAATAACTTCTTTCTTTAATTCAATAAACTCGATAAAACCGTCATTAATATATATTTTTTCTTCAGTTAAGTTGTGCGTTACGTTTCTTCTATCCATCGGTGACCAGGCCCTTGCGGGAAATCTTATCGTATACAACTCCTCATTACCGTCATCAATATTGTCTTCATAATACAAAACCGTACTGTCGGACTGTTTACACAACTGATATTTAGGTATAAACATAAACTTCCTGGAATGTATGTTGGAGTAATTGAAGAAATCCCTGTTTGCCACTTCTGCGATGCTGAATCGCATACCTGAAGATAAAGTTTCTATATCCGTAACGGCTATGCACTTGTCGGTTATGACTTTAACATTCAAAGACATATCGTGATTATCTTTAGTAATCTCAATCTTCTGCACAACCGAGTTGTCCGGGAACAGCGACTGGTCCTGATAATTGTATAAATTAAACTCATCCAGTAAAACCGTGAAGTATATGGTGGATTTATTATTAATCTCATACCATGATCTTTTTTTTGTATCGTCCGGGTGTCTTAATTCATTAAAGATGTAGTCTTTATTATTTTCAAAAACCGTATGGAATTCACAATCTTTTGAAAGACCTTCAAAGATAAGTACTTCATTCTCGTAACTTATCTTTATCTCCTTCGGTTGCCTTATTTCCGTCGGCTGCGGTGACTGCACATCCGGACCTTGTGTTTCTGTCTGTTGAATAATAGGAGTTGAAGAAGCTTTAGGATTATTGTTAATTAAATCCTCATTTGTCAGAATAAAGATAACTACCGCGATAACAATACATAAAATAACCATAATAACGGCGATTGTGATTATCTTTTTTTTCATACCCGAATCTTTATAATCGAATTCCATAAATCCTCACTGTACTACTTCCCGTTTAGTGTATCCAGAATACCTCTTACAATACCTCTTGCAAGAATATCCTGATATTCCTCCGACTGCAAAGCTTTAAGTTCATCGGGATTGGTCATGAATCCGCACTCCACCAAAGCCGCAGGCATCTTAGTAGAGTTTAGCACCACTAAATTAGGTCTGTCAATAACTCCCCTGTCTGCGGCACCGGTAATATTGACCAGATTCCTTTGAATAGTTCTGCCCAGCGACTTACCTGTTATCTTTGAATTGTTAGCGGAAACGGGATATACAAGAGTCATTATTCCTTTCAGACTGCTATTTGTAAATGCATTGGAATGTATGCTCACAAACAGTGATGCGTTTAGATTATTTGCTATATCCGCTCTTTCGTACAGTCCGACATAATCATCGGTATCTCTGGTCATGAATACTTTAATACCTTCAGCCGACAGCAACTTTTCCACTTTTTTTGCTATGGACAGATTTATCTTGGACTCATATACCGTCTGTGCCACGGCACCGGGATCAAATCCGCCGTGACCGGCATCAATAACAACACATCCCGAATAGGGGTTATTTTCAGGTAAAAGGTTGATATTGGTATAGGAGGAACCGGTAGAATTCACGTATATTTGTAAAGGTTGCTTGGCATATATGGTCATCCTTACAGTTTCTTCGTTTCTTCTTATCTGAATCTTCTCAATATAATCGTCATTTACGTATAGAACTCCTGCCGTCAGTCTGAATGTAGGATCCACAAAGGATATTTCGGTAATCAAATTATTATTTGCAATTTTTACATTACCGTTTACTTTTCCATATTGGTCAGATAAAGAAAGACCTTTAAGTTTTATATATTTCCTGTTATACGCATTGTGATAGGACATGTTTATTATTTTCTGGGAGTATATATCAATAATAAGCTCGGTTTTGCTTTTCTCCGATATCTCATATCTGCACTGACCGGTGAGCTGCATAGATATATTTGTACCGTCCTTATCAACTCTGACATTTATCGCTTTAATATATCTGGATCCTTCGGTCGGTATAAGCTTGTCGATATTAAAGCAAGTGTGGGGTATGAATATCTCCAATCTGTCTGGGTCGGATATCCTTCTTACCGTATACCCTTTATAATCCGCAACTGTAATACCTATCCTATCCTTCTGAACATTAATTTTCATCTCATTCTTGGGTGTATCTGTAACTTCGGTATTTTTATTCTCCGCTACCGGTTGCTGTGTCGCATCAACTTTACCGTTAATTTTCATTTCAATATATCCGTCATATTGTTTTACCTGATAACCGGCCTTATTACTTAAGTCCACAACCAGTCTTCTGACGTTTCCGTCCGGTATAACTCTTACGGAATTGAAATTCAGTCCTTTTTGTTTGATTCCCTCCATTTTTTCGACATTTAATAAATCTACGACTACACGATCGGGAGCATTCAAAGGATAATGAGTTTTAATCTTTGCGTCCGGTGATTTGATTATAAGGAGATCTTCCGACTGTAAGGCCTTATGTAAAACAGATGTTGAATTTATATAAGATTCGAAACTTGTATTTACAAGTGTTATGCCCCCCTCAAACTTGAACTCCTGATCGGATATTTCGATATCATTTACATATATCTTCATTTTTCTTATATCAAACACATATTTGACGTCTTTTACTGTAAGAATTGCACAGAAAGTATTATCATTCCATTCAATTGTTCCGCCTATCTTCCGAGCAAGCTCTCTTATGGGAATATATTGAGCAACCGCTTCTGAATCGGGCTTATTTTCAACATTAGGTTCGGCAACCGAAGGTTTTTCCGCAGGTATCGGTTGTTTTATTTCATCCGTCAATCCGAAAACAGCCAGTGCATCATATTCAATATATACAATGTCCTTTTCTTCTTTAACTTTAAAGTTATTGTATATATTGTCCCCTTTCATTATTATATTTGTGGGAACCAGAACGAAGTATGATATATTCTCCGCCTTTACTTCGGCATATTTATTTACGTAATAGTACTGGTATTTGTATCCTTCGATATCGCTTAATTCTTTCAGACTTACATATTTAATATCAGTGTTATCGAATATGTATGTAGTATACTTATCCTCTTTCACACCTTGTTCGGATGCATTTTCGTGACTTGCAAAATCCGGCAGGAATGCTTCCAGCAGAAAAGCGGTTATTGTATCCGGAGCATAGTGTTTTCCGTCTTTGATAAAAATGTCACCGCAGGTAAAAAATGTACCTTTATACATGATAGCATCGGTCTGAACATGAAAATACATATCTGTTTTTCCGTTACTTATCATGATGTAGTCGCCTTCCGATACTTTTGTTGTCATACTGTACAATTCGGCAAATTCCTCTACGCAGAAATAAAGAACTTGATTAAAATCATACTTCTTTAACGTTGTAACTGTAAGTTTGTCATTTGCATCAATATCAATTCTGGTAATCTTACCGTTAACATACTTTATATTGCTGCTGCTGTTTAATTGATAAGCCGTATATCCTTCATTGAATATCGTCGTCGCGTCTTCTGGTATGTATGTGAAGCCGTTTTGCAGCACTATATCACCGAAATAGTGCCTTTCACCGTTAATATATACAATATCGTTAACCGTATTAAAAACGATATTTCTGCCGTTATATGACGTTGTAACGCTTTTCTCGGCATCACTCCATTGCACTTTAAGTTTGTGCACACCTGCAACCGATGTCAGTTTATAGTATTTGAGATTATCAATAATGGTATACTCGCATGTTGAGTATATATCCTGCTGCGCATATGCCGTAATCGGAATTAAAATAATAAGTAGAATTAAGAGTGTCTTTAGTGTGTTTTTCATTTTTTATCTTTTGTACCCCTATTTAGTTTATCTATTTAATCGGTGCTTTTTTATCTAAACTCCTCCC
>FZPS01000004.1_pt286 | contig 10675 bp, 12 predicted proteins | sample 1817821 | NCBI WGS metagenome assembly FZPS01 (sample SAMEA104158645, study PRJEB21678) | metagenome | place: Germany | collected 2015-04-21 | reverse complement strand
ATTGATAGCGGCTACAAAATTTCGTAGTAGCTTTAATACGCGTTTTTCAACTTATGCGTATTTGTGGATACAGCAATATATGCTTCGGTTCATACGAAATAAAAATCCTGCGATTCAAATTCCCCATCGAAAAGAAGCTGAAATTCGTAGAATACGGGCGAGTCAAGATCATTTACACCAGCATTTAGGGAGAAAACCAAATGTTGGTGAACTATCTCTTTACTTAGATTTAAGTGAAAAGGAAATAAAAAATATTTTAGACCACGAATTTTCTCTTAAAAGTTTAGATTCAATTGTGGACATAACAAGTGAAACTACTTTTGGTCAATTTTTAACTGCTGATACACCTTCGCCAGAAGAAGATTTTCTTGTTACAGAAAAGCGTGAAATTGTCTTAAATATTATGCAAGAGCTTCCAAAGAAAGAAAGAGATGTTATTGCTAGTCGCTATAATCTTACGCATGTTGAGTCAAAAAATACTTTGCGTTTTGTTGGCTCAAAACTAGGGCTTTCTACAGAAACGGTGCGCCAGATAGAAAAAAGGGCTTTGAAAAAGATACGCTCTAAGGCTCTGGAACGAGGTTTCGCGCTTTCTTGACAATCCAAAACGAAAGGACTAGTATAAGGCATTAATGAATGCCGAAAATAAAAGAAAAAAAATAAAACGGAAAAAAAGATCATCTCCAAGTCGAACTTTATTGTTTTTTTCCTTTGTGCTGTTTTCTTGTTTATTGCTCATTGTTTTCTCTTCAATTTTTATTTCAAAAGATGTAGAGCAATCTAAAGATAAACAAGAAGATACTGTGCTTTATGAGGAACAGAAAAGTAGAACAGGGCTTTCTGAGGAGGACATGCAAGAAAGCTCTGTCCCTCAAGTTGAAAAAGACATAGATCGCTCTCAGGTTTTGGCTGAATCCTCTGTCCCTCAAAAAAAACGTGGGAGCATTATTCTTGTTCTTGATGATGGTGGGCATAATATAAGTCAATTACAACCCTTTTTGAATTTGCCTTTTCCACTGACTATTGCTGTTTTACCTGCGTTAGCGTATACGAAAGAAACTGCTTCTTTAACAAGAAAGGCTGGAAAAGAAGTGATGCTTCATCAGCCCATGCAAGCTATCAATTTGTCCGTGGATCCAGGACCAAGCGCAATTCTTCCGAATATGACTGAAGCTGAAATACGTGCGATTTTACAAAAAAATGTTTCCGAGGTTGCTCCCATTGTAGGAATGAACAATCACGAGGGCTCTCTTATCACAGCCGATGCGAATGCGATGTCAGTTGTGCTCGATTTTTGTCGAGATAAAGCTTTATTTTTTCTTGATTCTCGCACGAATGTCGAAACAAAGGTTTCTTTTGTAGCGAAGGAGAAAAAAATGCAGATTTGGGAGCGAAATATTTTTTTAGACAATACCCCGGATACGGATGATATCACGTCGATGTTTCAGTCGGGTCTCGAAATTGCAGAGAAAAACGGCTATGTTATTATGATAGGTCATGTATGGTCGGGCTCTCATCTTGCACAAATTTTGGATGAGCTTGGAAAAAAAGCAATACAGGATGGTTTTGTTTTTACAACACTCTCTGCGTTGGAATTAAATCAATAAAGGTAATTAAAAAATGAAAATACTTGGCATCGAATCTTCTTGCGATGAAACCGCTTGTGCAATCGTTGAGGATGGGAAAAAAATACTAAGCAATGTTGTTGCGACACAGATTCCCTTTCACGAGGAATACATGGGAGTTGTTCCAGAAATTGCAAGTCGAAAGCATATTGAGTGGATTCTTCCTGTTGTAAAAAAAGCGCTTCAAGATGCTTCTCTCGATATAAACGAAATAGACGGTTTTGCTGTTGCAAATCGACCTGGGCTTATGGGGTCTCTTCTCGTTGGTTTAAGTTTTATAAAAACGCTTGCGTGGTCTCAAAATAAGCCTTTTATAGCGGTAAATCATATGCTCGCGCATCTTTATGCCTCGCATTTGGCGGTAGATATTTCCTACCCCTACCTTGGCTTGCTTGTTTCTGGGGGACATAGCATTATTTGCAAGGTCTTGGATTTTGATACAATCGAGGTTCTAGGAACGACAATCGATGATGCTGTGGGAGAGGCTTTTGATAAGGTTGCAAAGTTTTATAACTTTGGCTATCCAGGGGGCGTCGCAATTGATAGGCTTGCAAAAGAAGGAAATCCAAGGGCCGCATCTTTTCCCATACCTGTTTTAAATAAGGGAGAAAAAAAAGAGCATTGGTACGATGTCTCGTATTCGGGCTTAAAAACTGCTGCGATAAATCAAATTGATCAGTTTTGGCATGAAGGCTATGAAAAAACACCTGAAAATATTGCTGCGGCCTTTCAAGAAACAGCGGTGAATATTTTATTGACAAGGCTTTTTCGAGCTGTAGAAGATACGGGAATAAAAACGATTGTTGCCGGGGGAGGAGTTGCTGCGAATTCTCGGCTTCGTGCATTATTGGCTGAAAGAGACGATTTGCATTGTATTTTTCCGCCTTTAAAACTCTGCACTGACAATGGTGCTATGATTGCGGGGCTTGGCTATCATTATTTAAAACGGGGAGAATCGAGCCCACTGACGACAACTGCAAGCCCTCGTGTTACTGAGTTCAAAAGAGGATTAAAAGTACAGAGGGACAGAGCATAATTTTTTACCGCTTTGGGGACAGAGGATTTAAAAGTATAACAAAAAAAAGAGTTATACGTTTTCTAATAGCTCGCTGTAATAGCGTGTTTCAATGTTTTCTTCGGGAACGCCTGCTTTTTCGAGGGTTCGAAGTAGCTTTTTGTGTGCTTCTATCGTTCTTTCTGTATCAGCGGTTTCAGAAAGTATTTCTATTTCAATAAAATCGCCGAGTTTATCAACATAGGAGACTTCTATGAGCGTGTCTTCAAAATTCCATCGTTTTGTGTCTTTATGTTTAACCATACTTGGAGAAAATCCTGCTGCGGATAAAAAAGTTTCAAATGAGAGTTTTTCTTTTGCGGCTTCTTTTTTATCTGATCCAGCTCCAATCGTAAATTCGTATTCGTCATTGACTTCTATTTGTCCTGAGCGAATTTCTTTTTTCTTATAGTTGACCCTTAATGGTTTGTCCGTTTCTTCTCGCAGGCGCACTTTTTGAGGATGTCCTACGCGAGATTGCGTCCAGTAGACGTCGCTTTTTTCTGTTTTTCCGAGATATTCTGCAAATTGGCTTATTTTCTCTTCTACTTCTTTTCTATTTGTGAGTCTCGCTTTTAATTCAATTTCAAACATAATAATTCCAATTATTTGTATCCTCAACGGATCCGTATTGACCACCTTTTAAAATTTTTTGTATCTGTGTAGCAACTTCTCCGGGTTCGCGATTATTGAATACTGCTTCTCTACCTTCATGCGTGATGCTTTCAATCGGCGTTAAGCCAGCTGCGGTTCCTGTAACAAAGCATTCTACTGCATCCTTCATTACTTCATCGATGGTAACGAGTCGCTCTTCAACTTTGATACCGAGTTGGTTTGCCAGTGTTATCGTGCTACTTCGAGTTATTCCCGGAAGAATAGTGTCGCCGAGTTCAGGGGTAATGAGTGTTCCATCTTTTAGCTTAAAGAAAATATTACATGAGGAGCCTTCTTGGACGTATTTTCTGCTTGTATCGAGGAAAATAACTTCCATATAGCCTGCGTCTTCTGCCTCCCGTTTTGCAAGGGCAGATATAACATAGTTTGAAGCACATTTTATCCAGCCTGTTCCGTGTTTGGTTGCACGAATACGCTCTGTTGTAATAGCCTTTGTGTTTCCACCTTTAAAATATGATGAGACTGTGGTACCGCAGATAATAACATAGGGCTCAACTGATATGCCAACGCCTATAGCTGCTTCTGTATTCATAAAAGGTCGCATATAAACGGCGCTTGCACTTGCATATGAATCTTTTTCCCATTCAGCGTCGTAGCTAGGGACATATCCAAGGACTGCATTTCGCTTTACAAATTCTTTTGATGCATTGATATAAAGGTCTTCGGGAAAAGCGGGTGCTTTTAAGCCACGCATTGAGTTTGCGAAACGTTTTGCATTTTGGTCAGGTCGAAAAATGGCGACTCTTCCGTCTTTTGTGGGAAAGGCTTTCATACCTTCAAAACAGCCAAAGCCGTATTGGCTTGTATAACTGACGCCAGGGAGCTTTAAGTCATTTCGGGCAGCAAGTACCGCCTCTTTTTTTTCGGGGGACAGAGCATTTAGCTCATCAAAAGTGATAGTGTCAGATTCAATCCACCGTTCTTCCCATTTTTCTGTTTCACTATTATATTTTGCCATGTAAGTAATTGGGTACATTTGCAAGCTAAAGGCCATTTTATCCTCCAAAATAAAAAAATATATGCAATTAATTGTCTCTAAGTATAAAGGTTCTAAAAAAAAATGTAAATAAGTTAAATCAAAAAATCCTCTGTCCCTCTTGCTTGGTTTTAGAGGTTTTCCTTAGTTTTTAAATCCTCTGTCCCTCATTTTGATAAAACTCTAACAAGGCGCTTCTCCTGTACCCGCTTTTTTTAAGAATCCTCTGTCCCTCTTGCTTGGTTTTAGAGGTTTCTTTACTTTTTAACTCCTCTGTCCCTCAAGGCTGCACAAAAGCGAAGGATACTTTTAAAATACGCTTGTATTTTCGCTTTTTTTTCAGTACCTTATATTTATCTACTTTGGATTATTAAAATAAGAAATAAATGGAGGTTGGAATGAAAAAAGGGATGAAGATTTTCCTTATTGTTTTGGCGGTTGTTCTTTTACTCATTTTTTCGCTGTATCGATTTTGGGCGGGGAATTACAATGCAATGGTACAAAAGGGCGAAACGGTCGATGCTGCGTGGGCACAGGTGCAAAACCAATATCAACGGCGTTTTGACTTAATACCAAATTTGGTGAACACGGTAAAAGGCTATGCGTCTCATGAATCTGAGGTGTTTACAAATATTGCTGATGCACGTTCTCGAGCTGGTGGTGTTTTACAGGTTTCTGATGAGGTGCTCAACAATCCTGAATCTTTTGCACGTTTTCAACAAGCACAAAATGAGCTTGGTTCAGCCTTACAAAGGCTTTTAGTTATTACCGAGAATTATCCTGAGTTAAAGGCTGACCAAAACTTCTTAGCTTTACAAGACCAACTTGAAGGGACAGAGAATCGCATAGGGACAGAGCGTAAGCGTTTTAACGATGTCGTGCGAGATTACAATACCTTTATTCGCCAATTTCCTCGCGTCATTATTGCAAACATGAGTGGGTTTACCGCAAAACAATATTTTGCTGCAGGGACAGAGGCACAATCTGCTCCACAAGTGCAGTTTTAAGCTTTAGGCTTGCAAGTTTCAAAATTCACCTAATGTTCTAAGGAGTAGGAAGTGCTTTCAAAAAAAACAAAGAAGATGATACAAAAACTAAATCTTTCAAAAAAAGATTTTGATGACATACAGGCTGCAGTTGAAAAAGAAGAAAAAAAGACTTCTGGTGAAATTGCCCTCGCTCTTATTCGCGAAAGTGATAGCTATTCTTTTTGGGAACTTTTTTTCTCTGTCATTGTAGGGGGCTTTGTTTTTTCTCTACTTCTTCCTCTGTCCCCATTTTTTGAGAAATTTTTAACTTCTTTTCTTTGGACCTATTCTTCTTGGCAACTTCCTGCCATAATCGGGCTTATCACATTTTTTGTTATTGCCCTTTTATTTAATATCGCAAATATTCCCTCTATCGATCGCTTTATTATCCCCTATGTGGTTCGCCATCGAGCTGTGTACCTGCGTGCGCTTCGCCATTTTGTAGAAAGCGGCGTCTACGCGACGCGAGATCATTCTGGGATTCTTATTTTTATTTCGGTAATGGAGCGCGAAGTGCGTATTCTTGCTGATATTGGGCTTGCAGAGAAGATTGAGCAAGAAAAATGGAATAGTATCGCACAAGAACTCTCAGCGGCGTTTAAAGCGAATGCGGTAAAAGAAGGTTTAGAAAAGGCGATTCACGATTGCGGACTGCTTTTGCAAGAGCATTTTCCTGTCCAAGAAGATAATCCAAATGAACTAGCTGATGGTTTAGTTGTTTTGGAGGTAGCTGAATGATACGGGTGAATAACGCAGGTTTTCGTAAACATTCTTTTATCGTTTTATTTTTTGTATTAGCTGTCTCTGTTTTTTCGCTTTCTGTTCCTCCGATGCAGGGCGCCGTCAATGACTGGGCAGGTATTCTTTCTGCGAGTGAAAAAAATGAGCTTGAAACATTTTTAAATGCAACGAATGACCAAACATCAGTGCAAGTTGCTGTTTTAACACTTCCTTCACTCGAGGGAGAATCCCTAGAGACTTTTAGCATGAAGGTTTCTGAAGCTTGGAAGCTTGGACAAAAAGAAAAAGATAATGGTGTTTTGCTCCTCGTCTCCATGGAAGAAAAAAAAATCCGCATTGAAGTTGGCTATGGCTTAGAAGATCGTCTCACAGATATAAAGTCAGGCTTGATAATACGAAATATTATAGCACCTGCATTTCAAAGTGGGCAGTTTGGTAAAGGAATTATAGAGGCAGCGAAAACAATCGTCGGCATCGTAACCGATAATGAAGAAATTATTTCAAAAAAAATCAATAAAACTGATAACGATGACAGTATCGTTGGTTTTATTATTTTTATTATCTTTGTTTTATTTATGACTGGTGCCCTTGGTCGAAGGGGACGCGGAGGCTGTGGTGGAGGGCTTGGAAATCTTTTCTGGCTGCATCTTTTATTTGGTGGCAGCGGAAGAGGTGGTTCTTCCTTTGGCGGTAGGTCAGGAGGCAGTTTTGGGGGTGGCTCTTCCCGTGGTGGTTTAGGCGGCGGTTTTCGAGGTGGTGGCGGTAGTTTCGGGGGCGGAGGTGCCTCTGGTGGCTGGTAAAAATACAAAGGCAAAGATGATTAGTAGTTAACAAAAAGTAAAATCTAAGATACAATTATCTCTTAATAAAAAAACAATTAGATTACTCTTTTTGAAAATGTAAAGGAATTATCATGGCAATAAATTGTGGTATTGTAGGGCTTCCAAATGTGGGAAAGTCTACTATTTTTTCAGCATTAACGTCTGCTCCAGCTGAGGCAGCAAATTATCCCTTTTGTACAATCAATCCCAATATCGGTATCGTAGAATTACCTGATGCACGGCTTGATTTTTTAGTTAAAACGCTTAAACCCAAAAACAAGGTACCAACTACGGTAGAATTTGTTGATATTGCAGGTTTAGTAAAAGGCGCATCAAAGGGAGAGGGCTTAGGCAATCAATTTTTGGCGCATATTCGTGAAGTGGGCATGATAGCTCAAGTTGTCCGTTGTTTTAAAAATGATGATATTATTCACGTAAACAATAAAATAGACCCTGTTGACGACATGCTTACTATCAATATGGAGCTTGCTTTTGCTGACCTTGCGACGCTTGAAAAAGCACTGGAAAGAGCGCAAAGGGCGAGTCGAGTGCAAGCAAAAGATGAGCAAAAAAAAGCTCTGTCCCTCATTGCGGTTTTGGAAAAAATTAAGCCGCTTTTGGAAAATGGTGAATCTGTTCGAAAAGCTGGTTTGACTGATGAAGAAAAAGCGCTTGTTTACGAATGTCATTTTATAACATTAAAGCCGCAGCTCTATGTTTGCAATGTCGACGAAGATGGCATGCAAAATGGCAATGAATATATCGATGCGGTGCGGGCGCAAGCTGAACAAGAAGGGGCGAAGCTTGTGGTGCTTTGTGGAAAATTTGAAGCTGAGCTTGCAGATATGGACAGCGAAGAAGAAAAAGCTGCTTTTTTAGCTGAGCTCGGTTTGGAAGAGTCTGCGCTTTCTGTGCTCGCACGAGAGGCTTATGACTTACTTGGTTTACGAACTTTTTTTACAGCGGGAGAAATAGAATGTCGCGCTTGGACTATCCGCAAGGGGGACAGAGCTCCAAAGGCAGCTGGCGTTATTCACAGTGACTTTGAAAGAGGTTTTATCAAGGCGGAAGTTTACTCGTATGACGACCTCGTTTCTTATGGAAGTGAAGCAGAAATCAAGGCAAAGGGTCGCTATCGAGTTGAAGGAAAAGAATATATTGTCCAAGATGGGGACATTATTTTTTTTAAGTTTAATGTATAGATAAAAGGGGTACAATAGGTACCTCTTTTTTTTTATTTTAAAAAAAATTAATAAAAAATACAAAAAAGTCCCGAGAAAAACCAATAATAAGACATGAAGAAAGATACAAAACTATTTAAAATGCTTGCATTTTCTTTTGTCCTTGTTTTATTTTTTGCAAGCTGTCACAATCTAAGTTCCTCCTTTGCAGGAAGAGGCTATCGTCAAGGCGCTCTCTCTATTACATCATGGAATATTCAAACCTTCTTTGACACCCAAACGAGCGGAAGGGAGTACTCGGATTTTATCGGGACAAAACTTTGGAACGAAGAGGTGTATGTAAAGCGTCTTGAAAGGCTTTGTCAAACAATGGAAGCATTAAACTCTGATATCTTTATTTTCCAAGAAATTGAAAATGAGGCTGTGCTCGTAGATATTGTAAATTACTTAAAGACTCAGGGAAATCCCGCCTTAGCATACTCGCATGCTGTTTTTATACCTTCGAGGGATAATGTGCTCGGTTGTGCTATCCTCTCGCGTTATCCAATTATTTCTTGTACGAGTCACCAAATTGATTACCGGTTTGAAGGGAAAAAACAGCCGGATACTCGGCCTTTGATGGAAGTTTTAGTGCAAGCTCATTTTTCAAAGCCGCTTCGAGTGTATACGAGTCATTGGAAGAGTAAATCGGGTGGAGCTGAGCAGTCAGAATTTTGGCGAGATGCACAGGAAGCTTTAATTGCGCGGCGAATACGAGAAACAGGTGATCAACTCTATATCTTTGCAGCAGATTGTAACCGTGATTTATCAGAATTTGCTCAAGATGGCCAATATATTGTTTTAGATACTGAGGGGCAAAGGGTTAAAACACAATCGCCCTATTTATTTGATGCCTTTGCAGATGAGGATGGGACCTATTTTTTTCAAAAAGAATGGAACAAAATAGATCATTTTTTCATTGGAGAAGCCTTGCATATTCTTTCGTTTTGTATTGAACGCAAGGGACTTCATGTCGATAAAGACGGTATTCCATATCGGTTTTCTATTTGGAATGGGCAGGGTTATTCAGATCATCTTCCTATATCCTGTGTAGTGAGTGAAAAAATGAATAAAAACGATTAAAAGGGTAACTTTCTCACGGTCTTTCGTGTATAATAAATGTATATTAAGTATATACATCATTGAAACAGAGGAGAAAACTATGGCAACTATTACATTCACAAAAGACAATTTCGAAGCAGAAGTACTAAAATCTGATAAACCAGTTCTTGTAGACTTTTGGGCACCTTGGTGTGGCCCCTGTCGTATGGTAGGTCCTATCGTAGACGAGATAGCAAAAGAGGCAACACATGCAAAAGTAGGAAAGGTCAATGTTGATGAGCAAGAAGAGCTCGCCATGAAGTATGGTATTATGAGTATTCCGACACTTATTGTTTTTAAAAACGGGCAAATCGATAAGCAAGTCGTAGGTGGCCGTTCAAAGGCTGATTTACTCGCCTTGTTAAACTAAGCAAAAACCTACTCTTTTGGGAAAAACACTCCTTTTATAGGGGTGTTTTTTTTTATTGTAAGTATGTTGTGAGTACCTTAAGCAATTCTGTAATATTGATTGGTTTTGAAAGGTGATTATTCATTCCACTTGCAAGTGAGAGGGATATATCTTCAACAAAGGCATTTGCAGTCATAGCTACAATCGGGATAGTTTTTGCATTTGACTTTTGTGAGGCGCGTATTTTGCGTGTTGCTTCATATCCATCCATGATCGGCATTTGAATATCCATAAAAACAAGGTCTATTTCCGATTTCTTATCGTTCATAAAAACATCAAGAGCTTCTTGGCCGTTTTTTGCTATAATAATTTCTACTTCGTACTTTTTTAATAGTTCACTTGCAATTTCAATATTCATTTCATTGTCTTCAACGAGAAGAATTTTTTTCCCAGGGAAGGTATGTACTAAGTGTTCCTGTAGCGTGGTTGGAGTATAAGGACCAAAAAGTTCGAGTAAGAGGTTAAAGACAGTAGATTGGAATAGTGGTTTTGAAATAAAACGGGAAACCCCAGCTTTAAAACCCTCAGATTCGTCTATGCTTTGTTCGTAGCTACTTACAACTATCAATATATATTTTCCTAAAGGGCTTTCTTTTATCTTTTTTACGATTACAAGTTCTGTTTCTGTAAACTCATCTGTATCAAGAATAAGTAGCTGGAAGGGAGCTGTTGTCGTATCGTTCAAAAGTGAAAATGTTTTTTCTAAAGAATAATATTCGATATTTAACCCACAATGTCTAAATAATTCCTCTAAATCTTGTCTATAGCGAAGATTGTCGCTAGATATGAGGATAAAAACAGACTTGTATCTACTGCTTAGCCTTCTTTTACAGTCATACGTAATATCGAAAGGAATGGTTACGGTAAAGGTTGTCCCTTTGTTTTCTTCGCTTTCAACGGTAATTGCACCGCTCATAAGAGTTACAAGATTTTTTGTTATAGATAAACCTAAACCACTTCCGTTGTGTTTTGCGTAGTTATCGCTATTTTGTTGCTCATAGGGGTTGAAAACTTTTTCAAGAAAA
>FZPS01000139.1_pt379 | contig 10677 bp, 14 predicted proteins | sample 1817821 | NCBI WGS metagenome assembly FZPS01 (sample SAMEA104158645, study PRJEB21678) | metagenome | place: Germany | collected 2015-04-21 | reverse complement strand
ATCCTACATCACACAGCCAGTGCAGATGTGTCTGCGGCGACTATCCACGGCTGGCACCAAGGCCAGGGCTGGATAGGCATTGGCTATCACTATGTGATACGGGCCAATGGTACGATAGAGCGCGGTCGGCCAGAGGATGCCATAGGCAGCCATTCCGGTCCTCAGGGCAATGGGGATAGCATTGGGGTAGTGTTGACAGGCAATTTTGAGATCGGCGCACCATCTACCGCTCAAATGATTGCTCTGGCGAAACTAATCAAAGAGCTGCGAAGCAGGTATGGAGATCTGACTGTGATTGGACATAGGGACGTGATGCCTACTGCCTGCCCGGGCAAAAACTTCCCGTGGGGAGAACTACGAGGGAGATTGGAGGATGATGAAATGACCTATAAGACCTTTAATGATGTGCCTGACTGGGGCAAGCCTTTGGTTAAAAAACTTATGGACAGGGGTTCCTTGAAAGGGGAAGGTAACGGGATTCTGAACTTGCCGGAGTCTACATTGAAAACCCTAGTCATACTGGAGCGGGAAGGGGTGCTGAAGTAATGGAAATATTACTAGGCATAAAAATATGTCTGATCGCAATAGTAGCTGATACTCTGCTAGGTTGGCTATTTGCTTTAATCAAAGGAGAGTTTGACATTAGAGAGGCCCCCCGCTTTTTGCAGACGGCTGTCTTGCCCTATGTGGGCAGCTTGCTGATCGTAGCAGGGCTAGCTTATATTGATCCGGGATACATGCCGGTGTTTATTGCAATTACAGGAATTATTACTGCCAAATTCGGCGTGGAAGCTATCAAAGATAAGATTATAGGGTACTTCAAATAATAAGGCCGGGGACTAAGCCCCGGCTTTAATTTTGCTTGACAATATACCAGAAGTGGTATATTATGTAGACAAGCAAGAGCGGTAGTCCGCCACCACGCAGAATCTACCGCTCAAGGATAACAGCCGGAGCTGTCACTTATAGCATAACAGATGGCTCCAGGAAAAAGGAAGGAGTCAAATAGGATGGCGAAATATGAAATTACTTTCAGTTGCGGTCACACAGAGACTATTCAACTGGTGGGTAAAATCAGTGAACGTGAACGTAAGATTGAATACTTTGAGAACCACGGCCTGTGCTCCGAGTGCTGGGAGGCCGAGAAGAAACGGCAGTTTGAGGAGCAGAACCGCAAAGCCGCTGAGGAAGCTAAGGAATATGGCTTGCCGGAACTGACCGGAACCGAGAAGCAGGTGGCCTGGGCAATTACACTCCGACAGCAGTTTATAGCCGACACCGAGAAATTTATTTACGCTCAGGAGGAACGGTTGTCCAGTAGACTATTTGCTACTGACCCTGAAAAGCAGGCACAGTTAGAAACGATTATCCATGCTATGAAAGCGGCTGTTGATGAAAAGTTGCTGACCGAGACCAGCGCACGATATTGGATTGACACCAGACACACCAATATCTCCGAATGGCTGATTGGAATTGGGAAAACCGCATTGACAGCACCGCCAGCAGTTCCCAAGGAGGTCGAGCAGGCGGCCCTAGAAGAAATGACCATTCGGCCAAGTGATCCAATCACAACCCTGGTGGCTGAGATAAGGATCCAGGATAACCTGGTAACTGTTAAATACCCTAAAAAAAACGAGGATTTTAGACTGTTAGTTCGGGGACTAAAATTCACTTGGCAGAATGGCAGATGGGAACGCAAGACCGGCATTAAATCCGGCAGCCCCCTGGACAGAGCCGCTGAACTCGGAGTCAAATTATTGGCTCAAGGCTTTCCGGTTCGGGTGTATGATGAAACCCTACAGGCTAAGATACTGGCTGGTGACTACGAACCGGAATGTACCCGCTGGATTATGAAGAATGCTGATTCCGGGAAATTCTTAATCTCTTGGGACCGCAGCGATGATTTCTACAGCGAATCAAAGAAACTTCCGGGAGCTAGATGGAAAAGTGGGGTTGGAATGTTAGTCCCGAAAGAGGCCTTCCGAGAAGTAATGGATTTCGCTGATAGGTACCAGTTTAGGCTTAGCCCTGGAGCTCAGGAAATGGTAAAGGAAGCCCGGGCAGAATTTGAAGTTGCGATGGTGGCAGATGTGAAGGTACCTCAAAAAGAACAAATGCCGCAGCCAGGCAGGCCTAAATTATCTGCGGACCAAGTGGACGGTGAAATAGATGAAAGCCTTCGCGACGAAGACTAGTCTTATGCAGCACCAGCGGGAGGCGGTGAATAAATTATCTCCTTCCCGCGTTGGCGCGCTTTTCATGGAAATGGGCACTGGGAAAAGTCGAACCAGTATGGAACTCGCCAATATCAGGGCTAATAAGATCGACAAGGTTGTTTGGTTTACGCCGGTATCCCTCAAGCTGTCGGTAGCCCAGGAGATCCGCAAGCATACCGACTGTGAGGACATCCATGTATTTGATCACAAAACCAGTCAGCGGAATCTCCCGAAGGCCCGGTGGTATGTGGTCGGCATCGAGTCCATGAGTTCCAGCACCAGAGTAGTGGCCGCTGTCAATCAACTAATCACAGAGCGGACTATGGTTATCCTTGATGAGAGTAGCTATATCAAGGGGCATAACAGCAAGCGCACTGAGCGGCTGACTTTTATATGTGCCCGGGCCAGGTACCGGCTAATCCTGACCGGTACTCCGCTGTCCCAGGGAGTAGTAGACCTATTCGCTCAGATGCGGTTTCTGAGCGACAAGATCCTGGGATACAGTAGCTTCTACTCCTTTGCAGCAAACCACCTGGAGTATAGCGATAAATTCCCCGGAATGATCGTCCGGGCGCATAATACGGAGTGGCTGGCGGCCAAGATCAACCCCTACACCTACCAGGTGCGGAAGGATGAGTGCGTGGACCTACCGCCGAAACACTACTCTACTAAGTGGTTTTATATGAGCCCCGAACAACGGGATTGGTACGAGAACCTTAAAGACGAGTTTCTAATGCAGATTGCCCCCGATGATTGGGACAGTTACCTGCTGTTCCAGTTGTTCTCAGCACTCCAGCAGGTGGTCTGTGGGTTCTACAATGAGCGGAAGGTCAAGCTCCTGCATGAGTTTGAGAACGACAGAACGGACATCTTGGCTGAGTTGGTATCCCGCATGTCGGACCAGTGCATCATCTGGGCGAAATACCATTACGATATTGAGCAAATTCAAAAGGTCCTGGACGCTGAGAAGCGAACCTATGCTCTTTACACCGGGAAGCAGTCTGAGCGGGAGCGGGAAGCCAACAAAGTCAAGTTCCAGGCTGGGGATGCCCAGTTCTTTGTCGCTACTCCCAGTTCCGGCGGCCATGGGCTGACCCTCAACGAAGCCAGCACGGTCATTTTTTATGACAACAGTTTTAAGTACAGCGAGCGGATTCAGGCCGAGGATCGCTGTCACCGGATAGGGCAGACGAAATCAGTCCACTACATTGATATCGTCTGTGCCAACAGCATCGACGAGCGAATTATGAAATCAATATCCTCGAAGGAGGACACCCTGGAAAGTTTCCAGTCAGAAATCAAGGCCGCCCAGGGTAATAAGGAGAAAATAAGGAATCTGATAAAGGGGTTATAAAGTATGGCCAAGATATATACCAACAAAAACGTATTAGAGGCTGCTCTTGAGCGGTACGATATAATTTTCAATGAATTTAACCACATCTATTTTTCAGTTTCCGGTGGTAAGGATAGTTCAGTGATGTTGCAACTGGCCGCCAGGAAAGCTAGAGAACATGGCAAAAACATCGATGTATTATTCATTGATCTGGAGGCCCAGTACCAGGCCACCATGGCTCATATAGAGGAATTGCTCGATGTGTGCTCGGATGTGATAGGTACCGTATATTGGGTATGTTTGCCTATTTCTCTACGAAATGCCGTATCTGTCCTGCAACCGAAATGGATTTGCTGGGACCAGGCCGACCAGGACAAATGGATCCGGCCTATGCCAGAGAATAAATGGGTGATAAACGAAAAGAATTGCCCCTGGGATTGGTTCCGGCACGGGATGGAGTTTGAGGAGCTTACGCCGTTATTTGGTCAGTGGTATGCTGAGCTGCATGGCGAACCTTGTGCTTGCGGAATAGGTATCCGCTCTGATGAAAGCCTGAATCGGTTTCGGACCATCATCAGTGACAGCAAAACTCCATACAAGGGCTATCGCTGGACCACCCGGGGAAAGGTCGGAACGAAATTTACCAATACATACCACTTCTTTCCGCTTTACGACTGGCGCACAGAGGATATTTGGGGCGCTGTCAGCTGGCTAGATTTGAGATTTAATCAAATATATGAACTTATGTATAAGAACGGCCTCAGCATCCACGAGCAGCGGCTTTGCCAACCGTATGGCGATGATCAAAGGAACGGCCTGGATCAATTCCGGGCACTGGAACCTGAGACATGGGAAAAGGTCTTGACTCGCGTTAATGGTGTTAATTTCGGCAACATATACGCCCGAACCAGCCTTCTAGGGAACCTGCGATCTGAGAAGCCGGAACACCTTGCATGGGAGCAGTATACGGTTTATCTGCTGGAAAGCATCGGACTCTATGCTCCAGAGTTGGAGGACCACTACTACCGCAAGATTAAGACTTTCATGGGGTGGTGGGAAAAGAAAGGAATCAGTGTAAAGGATATGCCAGAAGAAGGAACAAAGCAGGAAGAAGCACAGAGGCAAAAACCTTCCTGGCGGCGTATAGCCCGCGCAATTGAGAAGAATGATTTTTGGATGAAACGGCTTTCCTTTTCATCTACCAAAACCGATGTCGAAAAATTGAACGCCCTGAAAGAAAAATACAACAGGATATTAGGCGATGGCAAAGCTGACAAAGACCTGCAACGATGGGAGAAAGGAGAGTTGAAATGCAAGTAGATTTTCCCTGTTTAAATGTAAAGCTGGTTCCAACCAGCAAGGTGGTGGCTAATGACTATAACCCTAATAAGGTAGCCACACCAGAAATGAGACTCCTCAAATTGTCTATTGAGTTGGATGGAGTAACGATGCCGATTGTCACCTATCACGATAAGGACCAGGATATCTACATTGTGGTTGATGGGTTTCATCGCTATACAATCTTGAAAGACCATTTTAAGTCGGATGTAATCCCAGTAGTAGTCATAGATAAACCACTTGATGAGCGAATGGGGAGTACGATCCGGCATAATCGAGCCCGGGGTACCCATCAAATACGGTCTATGAGTGATATAGTGCTGGAACTTGCTAAAGACGGCTGGACAGATGACGAGATATGTAAAAAATTAGGTATGGAGTTGGATGAGGTTATTCGTCTTAAACAAATATCTGGGCTAAGAGAAGCCTTTGCTAATCATCAATTCAGTAAGAGTTGGGAGGAATATGAAAGGAGGAGGGCGGAACGGTGCATAAATACGAATTAGGCGGATACTTTCATGGACACCCCAAAGCATTTCAGGAAGGCTGCACCTTATTGTATGACAATAGTGGACCAGCCTTAGTAATTAGCCTGCCTGGGTTAACTTCCGAGGAAGCAAAGCATATTCAGAAGGGACAGATTGACTTTGGTGTATTTGAAGAGGAAGGTATCCTTTTTCTATTGATCAAGATTCCTGGAGTTTTGGATTGGAGCGATGCTCCATTCCACATTGGGCTGTATTCGGATGGCCGCCAAGTGCCGGAGGAAATACCAGAAAGTAAGGGATGGGGACTCACCATCATGGGACTGGAAGCTAAAAATGGGCAAATAAAGGCTTTGCGCTATGTTGGTCTTGGGACAGAAATATCCCGTGAAATGATTCGAATCATCCGAAAACAGGGCCGTACTAATCATGTGGAACACTATAACAAGCTCAAACAAATATATCGTAAATACTCATGTGAGGATATGGCAAACAAGGCTACAGCAAGATATCAGGTAGGTGGCAGGCTATGATTGGGCAAAACATCAGAAATGCACGGTTAGAAGCAGGATTAAGTCAAAATGAACTGGCCGAAAAGATCGGAACTACTCAGCCGCGGATAGCCAGGTGGGAGAAGGGAGAAGTAACCCCTAATGCCCAGTACCTAGCCAAGATCGCAGCGGCCTTAGGAAAAACAGTTGACGAAATTATTAGCCGGCAATAATCCCCGGCCAAGTGCAAATCAAGTGCAAATATTTTTGAGTTTTTAACTCAAAGACAGAATAAATAAAATATATGCTATCATTAAAAACGCCTATAAATAGGGATTGTATATAAAAAGGGTCGTTAAGAAAAATAGGGTAACTAGATTCAGGTTCTAGTCTGTGCAAGCAGGTGGGGGTTCAAGTCCCCCGCACACCTCTTGCACACCAAATAAGGAAAACCAGACAAAATAAGAAAAAAGAAAAACCACGCTATGCAGCGTGGTTACTTGTTTTTCTATGGTGGGCCATACAGGAATCGAACCTGTAACCTTCTGATTAAGAGTTAAAATAGGTGTCAGGATTACTGTTCGTTCGTGTCCTTTAATGCCCTATATATCAGGGTTTGTGAATTTTACCCAACAAGAAAAAGGAGATATTGGGAAGCGTTCCTGCACACCTCCTGCACACCTACGACCCCATAAATTCTGTAAATTTACTCATGGCAGTTTTAAGCGGTTCTATTTCTATGTGGGTATACATATTTTTAGTAGTGCTAATATCCGCATGGCCTAATAAATCCTGTATATCGGCAATTCCTAGCCCCGCTGAACGACATAAGGTAGCAAACGTATGCCTTAAAGAGTGGAATGTGTAGCGGTTGAACCCGTTCTGTTTTAAAAGCTTCTGGAAGCGTTTAGTTAAACCGCTCCCATCTATGGGGCTACCGTCGGGGTTGCAGAATACTAGATTACCATCTTTGTATTCAGATCCGTGTATCTGTTTTAGCTCGTCTTGATCCTTTTTTAGTTTTCTTAATACTGCATTTAAGGGCAGGGGCATAGGTATTGCCCGTTTAGAATTTTGCTTAGGTTCTTTATAAAAGAAGCCTCTTTCAGGCAGATATTGTAATTGCCTCCTTACATGTATAACCCCGCTATTAAAATCTATATCATCCCAAGTCAGTCCTAATAACTCTCCTTGTCTCATGCCTGTAAAAACCGCAGTAAAAATAGCGGGGTATTCATAAGTTTCTTTAATTAAAGCAAGAAAAGAATTAACTTCATCTCTACTCATATATTCTGTTTCAGGTGGAATAGCTTTAGGAGGCTCAACCAGATCGGCTACATTCCGTGCTACCATTTGCCAGTTAGCAGCTTGTTTTAAGGCTTTTCTTATTATGCGGTGCTGGTATCTAACTGTTGTATGACTAAGCCCTGTTTTGCCTTCTGCTACTAGCTTGTCTAATTGCTTTTGTGCCCTAGTTAATGCCCGTTTATCTGTTAAGGTAGCTATCCTTGTTTCTATAGTTCTAGCTTTTCCTTCTTTAAGCAAGAAATTGTAGTAATTCTGAAGGTGCATAGGCGATAGTTTAGTTAGCTTAATAGCACCCAGTTGGGGCACTATGTGATTGTCTATTTCACTTTTATAACTGACCAAGGTTTTAGGTGCTAAGTTTGGGGAATGTATATTTAACCAATGCTCCAGATACTCCCCAAAGGTCATATTAGACGGATCTATTATTATGCCTATGCTAGCTTCATATTCTATTTTCTTCTTAACTTGTTCGGCTTCTTTCAAAGTGCCGAAGCTTTCCGAAACTATTTTGCGGTTCTCTGGAGTGCCTACATCCCATCTTACTAAATATTTAGATCCTTTCTTTTCTATCCAAGCCATAATGGTAACCTCCTTTCCTATTTCTTTTTTCTTCTTAGTTCTACAACTACGCCTAATATATTAACAGGTAAACTTTCCGCCTCCTCATAGGTGAATTTCTTTTTCCCATACATTGGATTAATAGCTTCCAGTTCAATCCCGTCTTCTAAAATGCGTACTCTTTTTAGAGTGGCATCGGCATCGTTAATTATTACCGCACAATCATCCCCCGAATCACAGCATGGCTGCTTACGTATTACAACAATGTCCCCTTCCAAATATTCCGGGAACATGCTATCACCTTTCACTACTAGACCAAAATACTGCCTGTCACCACGAGTCCATTCTTCTGGAATATCAATCCATTCTAGGACGTCCTGAACGGCTTCCAGGGGAACGCCAGCAGGGATAGAGCCGAGGACAGGAATGCTGATAGTGTTGGTAGGAAGTGGAACGGGAGAAACGTTGGAATCCCAGCCCATAAGTTGAGCAGGAGTAGTATGCAATACTTGAGCTAACGGTTCTAAAACGGTAATAGGTAGATTTTCAATCTCATCGCTTTCATATCTGTATATAGTTGCTCTGTTTTTACCTAACAATCTTGCAAGCTCCTCAACAGATAGTCCTAATTCTACCCTCCTATTTTTAATTCTTTCACCTATTGTCATAATGATCCCTCCAATAGCTGTATTATACTATATGATTCGCAATCATGCAACAGAATATGCCTGTTGCAAATAAAATATTCGCATAAAAAGCGAAAAAATACTTGTCAAATATTCGGTGTTGTAGTATCATCTAATTAGTCGCATAAGATGCGAAATACAAGAAAGGAGTAAAAAGATGGTAAACATAAATAAACTTAAAGGGAAAATAGTCGAGAATGGCTTAACTACCGAGAAATTAGCAGATGATATTGGTATAGATCGGAGCACTTTGTACCGAAAGATCAATAATAATGGAGAAACTTTTACGATTAAAGAGGCTGATCTTATTGTAAAGGCTTTAAATCTAACTGCTGAAGAAGCTAAGGCTATTTTTTTTAGTCAATTTGTCGCGTAAAATGCGACACAGTGATTAGGAAAAGGAGGTGTAATATATGATTCCTGCGCCTTACGATTCCTGGCCGGTGGTCATGAGCCAGAACAAGGCTGCTAAGCTGCTGGGGGTAGACCGAAAAACACTGGCAAAAAACAAGCAACTACTGGATCGGTGCTCTGAAAAAATCGGGGACAAGCCTAAAGTCATTCGGGACAGGCTGCTCAGGGAACTGAAAATCATATGAGAGGAGGTGAGACAAGCAATGAGCGGATTTAACCCACAAGCTGAATCCCATCTATGTATGGGCTGTGAACATGGCGGCACGTGGACAGAAATGGGGAAGGAAGCAGGGAACTATTGTTTACATCCAATTACCCGGGAAGAACATCCTATGGGGCGGTACCACACACAAAAGACTGTCCCCATGTGGTGCCCAGAAAAAGAAAAAAGCCCTGGCAAGCAGGACTAAACAAAAATTACACCTACATTATAACACATGACTATAAGGCCGCAAGCTCAGGGGAGGAGCACCCCCGGCGGGCATAGCCGAGGCGGGCGGGTTCAAGTCCCGCAGCGGCCTCCAATATGAGAGGAGGACAACCCTATGATCAAGACTCTTTATATCTGTGAACTTTGTAATGAGGAGTTTAGCGACTTCCACGAGGCGCTGAACCACGAGGCCGACCATGTGCGGCCCGACAATTACTTGACTAAGCCTTTGCGGTACCTGTCCAAAGATGCCCACTGCATAATCAACGACCCGCGACCCTATCCCCTGGACATTGCTGTCCCGATGAATGACGGGGCAGTCTGCCAGTATTCATTTGTCGGCATTATTACGCCAGCTATTAAGCCGGAGGTTACGGAGTAATGAGTGCAACGGTGGTCATTTCTGGGGACAACCTGGCGGTTATAAATAGCTACAAATACAGAGATGCATTGAAGCAAATTGGTTGCCGTTGGGACCCGGAGGCAAAGGCCTGGTCGATTCTGGCGACTCCGGCCAATTTCCGCAAACTGAGCCAGGCTGTTCCTGGGCTCCGAGTAGACAAGGACGTCACCCGCAGAATGACGGAGCTGGCCATGGAGGCGACTGCCCCGATGGATGCTAGCTGGGAGGATGCCAGGCCGGTCGAACCCTTACCGCTCAAGACGACTCCGTTCAAGCATCAGGTGGCGGCCTACAATATGGCCATATCTAAGGCTAACAGCGCACTGCTGATGGAGCAGGGATGTGGCAAGACTGCCGTGGCAATCGCGGCGGCGGGGCGCCGGTGGCAAAGAGGAGAGGCCCAACGGGTGCTGATCGTTGCTCCGGCATCCGTGGTGCCAGTCTGGCCGGTAGAGTTTAACCTGCACGCCGACTTTCCGCATGAAGTGAGGCCGCTGGAAGGATCCACGCAGAAGCGCTCTGAGGTACTAAAGAAGTGGGCGCCGGATCCTGATGTGTTGCAGGCGGCGGTCATCAACTACGAGGCTACCTGGCGCATGGATGATGCGCTGGCGGCGTGGCGGCCGGATATGATCATCTGCGACGAGTCCCAAAGGATCAAGACTCCGGGAGCGAGGCAGTCAAAAGCTATGGCCCGTCTGGGTACTATAGCCCGGTACCGGATGATTCTGACCGGTACCCCCGTCAGCCAGGGGCCGCTGGATTTCTACTCGCAGTACCGATTCTTAGACCGTAATATCTTTGGTACCAGCTACTATGCTTTCCGTGCCCGGTATGCCTTGATGGGAGGCTTCGAGAACCGGCAGGTCATTGGCTACCAGAACCTTGACGATCTGGTTCAGAAGGCGCACAGCGTTGCTTTTAGGTGCCGGAAGGAGGACTGCCTGGACTTGCCAGAGCAGGTTGACCAGGTGATGTACTGCGAACTAGAAAAGGATGCCCGGCGGATTTATGA
>FZPS01000027.1_pt18 | contig 10678 bp, 10 predicted proteins | sample 1817821 | NCBI WGS metagenome assembly FZPS01 (sample SAMEA104158645, study PRJEB21678) | metagenome | place: Germany | collected 2015-04-21 | reverse complement strand
CGGCTATACTGTAGGTGCGCTTATCGCTGTGCCTTTAGGGATATTTATGGGTTATAATATAAATGTCCAAAGATTGTTTGAAAATCTCATCAATATTTTTAGACCCATCCCGCCCCTGGCATGGCAACCATTAGCACTTGGATTTTTTGGAATGTCAAGTGTGGCTACCGTCCTTAATATGCCCTTTGGACAGCAACATGTTTTCTGGGGTAACTTCAAGACAGCAATGATTTTTCTGATTGGTATAGGAAGTTTTTTCCCTGTTATCGCCAATGTTATGTTTGGGGTACAAAATGTCAGCAAGACACTCATTGATTCAGCAAGAGTGCTTGGTGCCAGCGAAAGGGATATTTTTTTTAAAATCCTCATTCCGGCGGCGGCTCCCAGTATCATTAGCGGTTTAAGGGTAGGGCTGGCCATTGGTTGGTCTTGTCTGGTAGGAGCCGAAATGTTACCCGGCAGTATGGCAGGCGTGGGATATCTTATCACCCATGCTTATGAACTGGCAAGGACTGATCTGGTTATCACCGGAATGATCTGTATAGGGGTAACCGGTGTTCTCCTGGACAGCATCTTTAAAATAATTGCTCTCAAATATTTTTCTTGGAAATACTAAACGGAGTGGTGAAACAATGAAGGAAAAAATTCAGGTTGAACATCTGGAAAAGATATTTTGCAGTCAAAACGATATGAAAATAACCGCGTTAACCGATATAAACCTCAACGTGCAGGAAAATGAATTTGTCTGCATCCTGGGCCCTTCAGGCTGTGGAAAATCAACTTTTTTGCGTATCGTTGCGGGACTGGAAGAATCCAGCTCAGGCAAAGTGTTTTATGATGGACAAGAACATGTAAAACCTCGCCGTGAAATCGGTATGGTCTTTCAAAATTATTCGCTGATGCCCTGGCTCAATGTTTTGGATAATATAGCTCTCGGCCTGGATTTCGCCAGGGTACCCAAGGCAAAACGAACACCCATAGCCAAAAAATACCTAGACATGATTGGGATGAGCGATTTTGGTGAAGCCTTCCCCAACGAGTTATCCGGTGGTATGCAGCAACGTGTAGCTATCGCACGGGCACTTGCCAATAATCCTGATGTGCTGTTAATGGACGAGCCTTTTGGGGCTTTGGATGCCTACACCCGCATTATTATGCAAAAAGAATTACTTCGTATCTGGGAACAACATAAAGTAACCATCATTTTTGTTACCCACAGTGTTGATGAGGCTGTTTATCTGGCAGATAGGATTGTTTTAATGAGCAGCAACCCCGGAAGAATAAAAAAGGATATTGCTGTTTCAATTCCCCGGATTCGGGAGCGCAGCAACCCCCTTTTCGGTGAATTGACAGAGGAACTGCTCACATTACTGGAAAACGCATGATGTCAAGAAAATATATCAAAAATTTATTAGATTGAAACCAAAACTATAGGGGGATAAAAATGAGACCAAAAGTTATGGAAGAAATAGAGGAATTGAGAGGCATAAACTCTCTCAACATTAAAGAGGCTCATGAAGCAGGCAAAAAAATAGTAGGACTATATTGCATATTTTCACCGCAAGAGATACCTCTAGCGGTTGATGCGATCCCTGTTTCATTATGCGGAACAACACAGGACCCCATAGGAGATGCAGAAAGAGAATTACCGAGAAACTTATGCCCACTTATAAAATCGAGTTATGGCTATGCCATTACAGATACATGTCCTTATTTTTATTTTTCGGATGTATTATTGGCAGAAACTACATGCGACGGTAAAAAGAAGATGTATGAGCTGATGGGAAAAATAAAACCTATGCATGTTATGAATTTACCGCAAACAGCTAAAGATGATGACTCCCTAGATATGTGGAGAAATGAAATGATTAAATTTAGAAACTTTTTAGAAAAGGAATTTAAATCAGAAATTACGGACGATAAGCTAAGAGATGCTATCAAACTGGTAAATAAAGAAAGGGTTATAATGAAAAAACTGCACAAATTGAATAGCCATAAACCCGCACCATTAGCAGGTATGGATATGATGCTCGCGCAACACATAAAAGGCTTTAATGTAGATAAAAGAGCAGGTATAGAACTTATAGAAAGATTAATTGCAGAGGTTGAAGGCCGGATAAAAAAGGGCATTTATGCCTTTAGTGAAAACACTCCACGTATTTTGTTAACAGGCTGTCCCGTTGGGAACGGCTCGGAAAAGGTATTAAAGGTTTTGGAAGAGTCCGGAGCAAGTGTGGTGGCTTTAGAAAATTGTTCAGGCTACAAGGATTTGGATATATTAATAGATGAAACTAAAGATCCCATAACCGCTCTTGCGAAAAAATATATATCCACCCCCTGTTCCTGTATGATAAACAATAATGGAAGATTAGATTTAATTAAAAGGCTGGTGGAAGAATATAAAGTAGATGGTGTAGTAGATCTTACCTGGCAAGCCTGCCATACATATAATATAGAATCCTATACAGTATCTAATTTTGTTAAAGATGTACTTGGACTTCCATTTTTACAAATAGAAACAGACTACTCCGATTCCGATGTAGGCCAAATTAAAGTCAGAACAGAGGCCTTTTTGGAAACCATGGTAAGTGCGATTACGGCTTAAACGGGGATACATACTGTATTTTAAATCCCCAACCTATTTGTTGTTAATAAATATAGCCCCATAAGCCATCGAAATACCGGCATTAAATTGTTGTCCATCTCCAGTTGCCGGTAATGGCTTAACAGTCTCTATAACAGATTCTATGTGACAATCTGGGTACATCCCCTTTTGTCCATGAAGGAAGTGATTTGGTGATTAGCGTTGGAATAGACGTAGGATCGGTAGCAGCAAAAGCCGCAGCCTATGATGGCGAAAAAATTGTTGCAACGGCACTTATGCCCACGGGCTGGAGCCCAAAAGAATCCGGCAAACAGCTCTTAGAGGAAATAATTGAAAAACTTAATATCACTGAGGACGATATCGATATAATAGTGGGAACCGGTTACGGAAGGGTATCCCTCCCCTTTGCAAACAAAAAAATTACAGAAATCACGTGCCATGGAAGAGGCGCCCATTATATAAATCCCGATATCAGAACAATTATAGACATCGGCGGACAGGACAGTAAGGTCATTAAAATAAATAAAGAAGGCAATGTTGTTGATTTCTTAATGAATGACAAATGCGCAGCCGGGACAGGAAGATTCTTGCAAGTAATGTCAAATGCATTAGAAATAGACATTGATGAACTTTCACAACTGGCATCGAAGGCAAAACCGGCTAATATCAACAGTATGTGTACGGTTTTTGCAGAATCTGAAGTCGTAAGCCTGATAGCAAAGGGAACCCCTAAAAATGCCATTGCATCCGGGCTCTTGCATTCCGTATGCAATAAAACCTATTCATTAGTCGGAAAAATGGGTGTAGAGGAAGTTGTGTTTTTTTCCGGCGGGGTTTCCAGAAGCAAAAAGATGGGCGAACTTCTCAGTGAAAAATTAAAAATAAAGGTCAGATCTTCTGATGAATCCCAGTTTGTCGGAGCAATAGGTGCGGCAATAATTGGATACGGGCTGATTAAATAACAGGCCCATTTATTTAAACAAAAAAGATAACACTTCACTACTTCACATATATTCCCTAAAAGTAGGATGTGGGGACATCAGACTATATGAAGATCTGATGTCCCGCTTATCCTGCTTATATAAATCCTATAGAATATGCCCAGAAAAATCATGCCCGGGAAAAAATAATAGCCCTGTAAGTCGTCGAAATATCGGTATTAAATTGTTATCCATCCCCGGTTGCCGGTAATGCCTAACAGTTTCTATAACGGATTCTATGTGACAATTTGGGTACGTCCCCTTTTGTCACCCGTCCCCTTTTGTCACCCATAATGTATGAACAGTAACGGGCATATGGTTACTGTTCACATATCATTGCATTACTTTGAGTATTGCATTGTAATAAACATTATTGTCACTCTGAGGTTTGCCAAAGAGTCTTAGATCCCTCGTGAGCACCAATCATACTGTCCGTCTCGGGATGACGCATATAGGGTGTGAAAAGTAACTATGCTCTAGCCGGGAAAGAGCAAATGAATACAAGATTGTTTTTAAGATATGGATTTGTGGTATAATAATCATAAGAATAGGATTAAAAGAGGATGGATAGAAAAAATGCCTGAAAAGGTAAAGGAATACTTCGAAAAAGGACCAAGAACAATAGAAAAGGTTATTGCTAATGAAGATTATACCCTAACCGTACATTTTGATAATGGAGAAGTAAGGATCTATGATATGAGTGAGATGCTATATGGGGTATTCGAAGTTTTAAAGGACAAGGCTAAATTCAAAGAGGTTTTTCTTGATGAATATGGAAATGTTGCATGGAATATAGATGCCAATGTTGACTCTAACATCCATTGGAGCAACAGGATTGACTTATGCAAGGATTCTGTATATCTGGCATCTAAGCCAATTAGTTAACAGAACCGGCGCAGGGAGGGGTCATATTTGTATAAAAACAGCCTATCCCTGTCTAATTCTATATTAACCCTATCCCCTTCTATAATGGTCGTAAAATCCGGAACAATACTCTCTAACTTTAAATTGATATCAGGGTTTAAAAAGCACTCATCAAAAAGTAATACCGTATGAATATACCTATAACCATAACAAGAGGATAGGCTATATTGAACTTTATTTTGGACAGACCGGGTTCTTATAGCCTTCTTTTAATTATATCCGTCATATAATTAATTGAGGAAATTGCATAATTCGAAATTTACAATATTCTCGATTATATATAGTGTGCAATTCGGAAAAATGCACTATATATAGTATGCATACTATTTAAAATCTTAATATGTAATTTTCTCAATCAGCAAATTCATCATAGGTTCTATAAAGTATCCCTAGAAAGATCATGCCCAGGAAAATAATAATAGCTCCATAGGCCATCGAAATACCCACATCAAAATCATGTAATGCATTTACCATGGCAATTGAAACAGGTCTGTTATGTACCCCGTATAATAGTGCGGAAACAGTATATTCTCCCAGGGAGCGCATAAAGGCCAGGGAAAATCCCGAAATAATCCCCGGACTTACGATGGGAATAAATATCCATTTGAGAGTTTGCCACCTGCCTGCACCTAGGTTTCTTGAGGCAAATTCATATTCAAGATTAAAATTGCTGAAAGCGGTGTAGGTGCTTCTGGAGACCATGGTTATGGTAGCAATTACATACGCAATTGGAAGTATGCTGTAGGTTCCGACCAAAGAATTATTAAAGAGGAGGAACCGTTTTTTATTAAAAGCGGTTATCAGGTTCACCCCTAACGTGCTTGCAGGTATGGCCATGGGCAATAGAATGAAAAAATTCAATAATTTAGATTTAATCCCGCGGATATTTAAAATCAAATAGGAACTGACCACTGCAATAAGAGTCGCGAAGGTAGCAGCAACAACGGACATTTTCAGGCTATTTTTGATTGGGGCTAAAATTCTTTTCTGCAAGAATATCTTCCTGTAATTATCTAAACTGAATTTATCGGGAAATATTTTCATCATCCAACTGCTGGAATCGACAAAAGATAAAACAATAATCCCTATAATCGGCACTACTATAAGAAGGATAATCGTATATCCTAAAAAATTAACTAAAAAATTTAGAAACTTATTTTCTATTTTGACCTTTCTCATCTTTTTATTTTTAGTATAGTTTGATGAAATGTCCTGTTTACTATAAAAGCCGTATAATAACATAGTTATCATAGACATGATCATGAGTATCATTACTTGGGTAGTTGCCATCTGCATTTGATTATTCATCTTGGATTGAAGTATTTGGGTACTCATCATTCTATATCCACCACCGATTAAATATGGTGCGGAAAAGGAACTGATCCCTGTAGCAAAGGTCATAAAACCGGAAGTCAAAAGAGCAGGCAGTATATGGGGAAATATGATGTCCTTGAATACCTGAAATTTTGCAGCCCCCAATCCTCTTGCCGATTCTATAGTGGAATAATCCAAAAATTTCAGGGCTATGGAGGTGTTTATATAAAAATAAACATATTGGGTAAAGGCATGAACAAATATAATCCCCTTAAATCCGGATAATTTAATAGGCACCTGTTTTAAATTAAAGGTTATCTTCAAAAATTGGTTGATAATACCCGTATCGGAATATAACTGAATGAAAGCGATGACTATCATAACACCGGGGAGTACAAAAGGGGTCAGCAATAAAACATTTATACCTTTTTGAAATCCGGCTTTGAAGTATTCCGTGAAAAATGCCATAAATACTCCTACAATCATACAGCAGATTACAGTTGATACTCCGACTAAGAGTGTATTTTTCAATGCCGTCCTGTTAGTGTTTATGGAAAAAAACATGCGATATTGTTCTAAGGATATACCTCCGGAACCGGATTGAATGGTGGTCCAAAATGTGTTGGCAATGGGAAATAGTATAAAGGTTACCGTAAGATAAAATAGTATAATGTAAAGAAGTGGATTGATTACCCTTTTTAGTTCCATAAAACTCCCCCTACCTGTATAAATTTCTTACAGCATTTTTGTCTATTTGTATTGAAACATTCTGACCTACATCTATGATGGCTTTATTATATAAGTTCATTTCGGAAATTTTTATACCGCAACCGTTGACTGAGCAATGATAATTAATATGTCCTCCATTGAAATTTACACCGATTACTTCACCCCAGATGGGTCCATTATCGGAAATCCTAAAATCCTGGGGACGTATACAGACTTTTTCGGCTCCATTCATATCTATGAAAAAGTGTTCAAAATCCGATTTGTGTATAATGTTCGATTCACCGATAAAACTTGCCACAAATTCACTTTTAGGGTTGTTATATAAATCAAAGGGCGTATCTATCTGAACCGGTTCACCCTCATTAAGTACTGCAATTCTATCTGAAATAGACATGGCTTCCTGCTGGTCATGGGATACAAATATAGTTGTAATCCCTAATTTATTTTGGAGTTCTTTTATTTCGATTCTCATTTTTTCCCTCAGCTTGGCATCCAGATTAGAAAGAGGTTCGTCCAGGAGTAATACTTTCGGTTCGATAGCAAGGGCTCTTGCTATACATACCCTCTGCTGTTCCCCGCCCGAGAGTTCATTTATATCTCTATCGGAAAATTTAAGCATACCCACCATATTTAAGTAATGCTCTACCTTTTCCCTTATAATTTTTTTATTTATTCTCCTGGCCTTTAGCCCGTATCCCACATTTTCCGCCACATTCATATTAGGGAATAGTGCATAATTTTGGAACACCATAGAAATACCTCTTTTTTCGGGAATTAAATCGGTGATATCCTTGTCGTCGAGCTTGACTGTGCCGCTATCAGGTTTTTCAAATCCGGCCAATATCCTCAAAAGAGTAGTTTTTCCACATCCTGAAGGGCCCAAAAACGTGAATAATTCACCATCTCTTATTTCAATATTTATATCTTTTAATACTGTTCTTTTTCCAAATGATTTAACTATATTTTCAAAATATATGCTCCCCATATCTATATCCTTTCTAAAAAAAATGCCCAACAGAAATCTGATGAGCTTTAATTGCTGTGGGCATTTTTTGTTATACCTGGTTTATTTTACATCTTTTCCGGAATCTCTAATTTCGGTGTCCCAAAGGTTTAGCCAATCAAGTTCATTTTCAGCTACATTTTTCCAATCAACTTTCATACTTTTCAGGGGTATTTGCATCCATTCGGGACATTTTGTCACTGCACTGTCCAGGGTGGGCATACGATTAAATTCATTTGCAAGTTTAATTTGCACTTCTTCACTGCCCGCATACTCTACAAAGGCTTCGGCTGCATTGGGGTGAGGTGCATTCTTAATTGCAGCAATAGCATCTGTGATTATGACCGATCCTTCTTCAGCATCAATTACTTCTAAAGGCATATCATTTTTGTTCGCATTGTCGATAATTGCGCTTAAAACACCATAACTTATAGGGGCATCACCTTTCCCCACATCTTGGAAATGCAGCGACCCGCTTCCGTGATAATTTTTTGTATTCTGATCCAGTGTCTTCAAATAATTAACACCGTCCTCAAAAGAGGATTTGCTACTGTAATAATCCAACAGGGCAACCATAGCTGCTCTTTGGGATGATGAGACATAATCCCTGGATACAATTTTGCCCTTATATTTTGAATCAGCCAAATCAGCCCAACTCTTGGGGGCTTCTTCTTCTGATAAGGTTTCGCTATTATAAAATAGGGTGACAGGTGTCTTCATAACCCCAAACCATCTGCCATTGGCATCTTTAAAATCATCATCCAGAGCGCCGAACCAAGTGGGCTCTATGCTTTCAAATATTCCGTCCTCCGACATTGTAATGAATAAGGAAGAAGCTCCTCCGTACATTATATCGGCCTGTGGGTTGTCTTTTTCCGCTCTGACCCTATCGGCCAGTTCACCCTTTAGATTGATGAAATCAACCTTTACTCCTGTTTTATTAGTAAATCCGTCTGCTATTACTTCCAGCATATCCTCCGGATGTGTTGAATAGATAACCAATTTATCTTCTAATTTTTCTTCTGTACCTGTATTTTCAGTTTCAGCATGATTGTCCTCGTTGTTTGCAGATGTTTCTTTTGCAGGTAAACATGCTGCTAAAGATAATATTAAAATGAATAAAAAAGATGTAAGCAAAAATCTTTTTAACAATTTCACTGATATTTCCCCCTTTTTCGTTTTTATATGCTTGTCCATATATAAATTATTATAGGCAATACTAACCCATAAATCCAATAAGTGTTATCTATAGGTTTGGGTGCTATTATAGGTAATTATTATATGCTAAAATTGCTGTCGGGGGGGGATATGCGTAATGTATTGCTTTATGATTTTTGTGGGGCTGAAGATGCTACCTATTTTCCATTTTCGGTTACCGTAATGGCCCAATAGTTTTCGCAACAGATTTAATGTGATGATTTGTGTATGTCAGACTGTGTGAAAAAGCACTATTTTTGCTTTTTTGTCATTCTGAGCGTAGCGAAGAATCTGTATTTTAGAACATTTAAGACTCTTCGCTTTGCTCAGAGTGACAAATGAATGACAGTTTTAACACAGTTTTACGTCCTTTTTATCACTTTTATTACTTTCATTATAATGATTTTCTATGCACGGCTACATTACTATAGATATATTTTATAGGCATTTTCTTAAAAAATGTGGTAACATAAATTAAGGCTTTTGGATGACTCATTCTTTTTGGATATATTGGATACGTTCAAAAGACAATATGTGTTTTCAACAAAAAGATATTTTGTGGATATAATATGTAACAAACATACATAAAACATAGTAGGTGACAGTTTAGCATAGGAGTGATCATTGTGATTATAGATACGCACGTACACGAAAGTAAATATTCCTTTGATAGTATCTTAGGCCTTGAAACATCAATTAAACTAGCCAGGTTGATTGGCCTGGACGGAATATGTATTACAAACCATGAAAATAATCACCTGCGGAATGAAATAGGGGATTCGGCTAAAATAAATGGAGTTTTAGTAATTGTAGGTTCGGAAATACTGACCCACGAAGGCGATATATTGACATTTGGGCTAAAAGATATACCCCAGGAGATGATAAGTGCAGAGGAATTGCTGACATTAGTAAAAAAACACGGTGGAGCGGCTGTTGCAGCCCATCCTTTTAGAGATAATAATCGTGGGATGGGTGAAAATATGAGAAATGTCAGCCACCTGTTAACAGGAATAGAATCTTTTAACGGCAGTACCCTTCCGCATCACAATCTACAATCTTATACTTTGGCTACAGAACTGAATATCCCATCTCTCGGTGCCAGTGATGCTCACAGATCCGAAAAACTCGGAGTATATGCCACTAAATTTTACAACACCATAAGGGATCATAAGGATTTTATAGAAGCCCTCAAAATTGGAGACTATCATCCTGTAATGAGAAAAAACGGGATATATGAAAATATTAATTATTTTTATGAAGAGAGTATTACCTCAGATGACGAGGCAGCCTCTTTATAGCACAAAGCATAAATTGATTGAATATTTTGAAAAATATCAAATCTTGTTATAATCGGGTAGGAGCTGAATAATTAATTATTCAGCTCCTGCTTGATTGACCATAAATTAAACATAAAACTAACAAGTGATTGGATTTATTGTTATTTCTCCCGCCTTGCGGATTGGGCTCATATTTTGCAAAGGACTAAAAAAAACTTTCTATTTTTTCAAATACGCCAAGCCAGGATAATTTTGAAATTGCTTGTTTTACTTTGGCAGAGACCGCTAACTGATCAGTATGTGGTTGATTAATTTGAATTAAAAGGCTATCCTTTAGCCGGGTTTCAAAGGCAGGTAGCCCTTTTGTTATGGGTTGATCTGCCCTAACCATTTCGGGCAGGGGGACATAGCTGATTAAACCGCTATGATTAATTTCGTCTCCCAGCCAGGGTTTTAGGCCGGGTAAATCCGATACTACCACCCTTAACCCGGAAGCTAATGCTTCGATTATCACTAATGGCAGTCCTTCATAAAAAGAGGGAAGCACAAAAACATCCCCTTGTCGAAAAACATTCCCTAATTCTGGTTGACTCACAGTGCCGGGAGCAGTAAGTTTAAAGGAAATATTTTTCGCCATGGCTGCTAATTT
>FZPS01000027.1_pt121 | contig 10679 bp, 8 predicted proteins | sample 1817821 | NCBI WGS metagenome assembly FZPS01 (sample SAMEA104158645, study PRJEB21678) | metagenome | place: Germany | collected 2015-04-21 | reverse complement strand
GTATCTAGCTATCTAGGATAATCCAGGCTGCGACAATGCCTATAAAGGATATTCCGGCTACAATAGCAAGAATCAGCGCAACAATCTGATGCACATTTCCCAAAGCACTACCGCTTGATCCTTTACCGAGAATGCCCATGAAAAGCATTGCGCAAAGGACACAACACACCAAAGCAAAATACAAAGGAATTCGTTTTACACCTGCTTTTCGCGCTTTGAAACACAGAAGTAACTGAATCACGAAAAGAATAATAGCCAGAATTACCCCCACTACAAATAGGTATTTGGGTTCCTCAAAAATAATCATTGTCGCACCTCCCGAATCAAACAATCTACTGTCAGTCTGTATTAAGTTCCGTCAATTCCGCAACGGTATAAACATGGGATGGAAGTATCTCAACATTCTCATGTCCAATGATACAGGAAGTAGACTGGCTTGTAAAGTTGCCGACACTTATGTTTGTGTCAAGTAAACGTGGGTAAACCGGAAAGAACCATAAAGATGCTGAAAAGCGGCTGGTAAATAAAATTCCCTGTGTATATAATAACGAAACAGCTAACCGGCACATTGTACCAATTAGCTGTTTCTGATCTGGTGCGGACAAAGGGACTTGAACCCCCACGGTTTCCCGCCAGATCCTAAGTCTGGTGCGTCTGCCAGTTCCGCCATGTCCGCACGTGTTTTACCGCCAGACTATTATAAAATGGAATAGGTTATTTGTCAAATAAGAATAGCAGCTTTTCTCAGGTAAGCTCGTCAAGACAGACAATATCCACATCCTTCGGCTGTTTGCCTAACAAGATGCACTTTAATATTCCGTACGCGGTATCCATCGATGTAAGACAGGGTATCGAGCTTTCAACCGCTTTTCTGCGGATTCTGAAACCGTCGCGCCGCGGCTCTCTACCGCGTGTTGGAGTATTTACTATCAGCTTTATTTTCCCTTCATCAATCATATCAAGAAGATTTGGAGAGCCTTCACTTATTTTTTTCACCGCATTTGTAGCTATACCATGTTTATTCAAATAGTTCGCGGTGCTTCCGGTTCCGTAAAGAACATACCCAAGCTTTTCAAACTTCTCCGCCAGTGGTATAAGCTCGGGCTTATCGGTGTCCTTAACGGTAAACAGTATCCCCGCTCCCGGTTTCGGGATTTCTATTCCGGCCGCAATAATGCCTTTGTACAGCGCTTCGTGAAAGGTTTTCGCTATTCCCAAAACTTCTCCTGTTGATTTCATCTCCGGGCCGAGGCTCGTATCGACATCATGCAGCTTTTCGAATGAAAAAACAGGGACTTTTACCGCAACATACCCGGATTCTCTGTAAAGCCCGGTACCGTATGGGAAATCTTTTAAGCTTTTTCCCATCATAATTCGCGTTGCGATGTTGACCATCGGTATGCCGGTCACTTTGCTGATGTACGGTACTGTGCGGCTGGAGCGCGGGTTCACTTCAATTACATATACTTCGTCATTATGCAGGACATACTGGATATTAACCATTCCTACAACATGAAGCGCATGCGCGAGCTTTTCGGTGTATTCGACAATTGTATCTTTTACCTTTTTGCTGATGTTCTGCGTCGGATAAATGGATATACTGTCTCCCGAATGAACTCCGGCGCGCTCAAGATGCTCCATTATACCGGGAATGAGGATGTTTTTCCCGTCGCAGATTGCATCCACTTCAAGCTCTGTTCCGATAAGGTACTTATCAACAAGAATAGGGTGCTCCTGTTCCTCCCTGTTTATAATATCTATAAATTCGATTATGTCATTATCGCTGAATGCAATTTCCATGCCTTTTCCGCCAAGGACATATGAAGGGCGTACAAGTACCGGATATCCGAGGAAATTTGCCGCTTCGAGCGCCTGTTCGGAGGTAAAAACCGTCTTTCCTTCGGGACGGGGTATATTAAGCTCCGTTAGAATCGAATCAAATTTTTCCCTGTCTTCAGCCGCATCGACGTATTTCGCTTTGGTTCCGTATATCCTCACGCCAAGCTCGTTAAGCGATTTCGTCAGTTTTATCGCGGTCTGTCCGCCAAACTGGGCAATCGCTCCGTCAGGCCGTTCGATTTCTATTATGTTTGCAACGTCCTCCGAAGTCAGCGGTTCAAAGTATAGCCGATCTGCGGTATCAAAATCCGTGCTCACTGTTTCAGGATTATTGTTTACTATAATTGTTTGATATCCTTCCTCCTTTAGACCCCATACAGAATGAACCGAGCAATAATCAAATTCAATTCCCTGCCCAATTCGGATAGGACCTGACCCTAACACAATCACCTTTTTTACATCGTCGGGCAGAACTTCCGTATTAGTATCGTAGGTTGAATAATAATACGGCGCGGCGGCTTTAAATGCCGCGGTGCATTTATCTACCATCTTATATGCGGCTTTTATACCCCACTGCCTGCGCTTTTTTTCTATGTCATTTTTATTACAGCCGGTGAACATCGCTATGACATTATCGGTAAATCCCATTTTTTTCGCTTTCGTTAACAGCTCTCTGTCCAGTGAGTTAATGCTGTGCTTTGAAATAGCTTCTTCCATGTCAACTATATTCTTGAATTTTTGCAGGAAGAAACGATCAATTTTGGTTATGTCATAGATTTCGCTTATATCAATATTCCTGCGGAGTGCTTCCGCAATAACGAGCACCCTTTCATCGTCAATATCGTTAAGTTTTCTGCGAATATCATCAATGCTCCATTCCACGTACCGGTTCTGCTTAAGTGTATACGTATTCAACTCCAAAGAGCGCAAAGCTTTCATAAAAGCGGCTTCAAATGAGTCGCTTATAGCCATTACTTCCCCGGTAGCCTTCATCTGAGTACCTAATTTGCGCTCGGCATTCACAAACTTATCGAAGGGCCATTTCGGGATCTTAACTACAATATAATCGATAACCGGTTCAAAGCACCCTCCGGTTCCGGCCGTATTCTTTGTTATCTCATCAAGGCCGTATCCAATCGCTATTTTCGCGGCAACCCTTGCAATGGGGTAACCGGTTGCTTTTGAAGCCAATGCTGATGAACGGCTAACCCTGGGATTTACTTCAATTACCGCATACTTTAAGCTTTCAGGGTGCAAAGCAAACTGGATGTTGCAGCCCCCTTCTATCTTCAATGCTGTAATTATATTTATCGCCGCACTGCGCAGCATCCGATATTCTTTGCCGGACAGCGTCTGTGCGGGCGCAACGACAATGCTGTCCCCGGTGTGAACGCCGACAGGATCGACATTCTCCATGCTGCATACAGTTATCACATTTCCCTTCGAATCTCTTATCATTTCAAGCTCTATCTCTTTCCAGCCGGAAATGCATTTTTCAATAAGTATCTGATGTACCCTGCTAAGCCTTAACCCAATTGCAGATATGTCACGAAGCTGTCCTTCATTATTTGCAATACCGCCGCCGGTTCCTCCAAGTGTATATGCGGGGCGCACAACAACAGGGTATTGTATTTCACCGGCAAATTCCAGCGCGTCACGCACCGAACCGACAACCTTGCTTGGAATGCATGGCTCTCCTATTTCCTGCATTGTATCCTTGAATGACTGGCGGTCTTCAGCCATCTTTATCGCTTCGGTCCCTGTTCCTAAGAGTTTTACTCCCATTGAGTCAAGGAATCCCTCCTCAGCAAGTTCCATCGCGAGGTTTAATCCGGTTTGTCCGCCTAACGTGGGCAAAATACTGTCAGGCTTCTCTTTAACTATTATTTTTTTCACAATATCAATGTTAAGTGCCTCGATATATACCCGGTCGGCGATGTTTGAATCGGTCATTATAGTTGCGGGGTTACTGTTGACAAGAACAACTTCAATACCCTCTTCCTTAAGTGCTCTGCAGGCCTGGGTACCTGAATAATCGAACTCGGCCGCCTGACCGATTACAATCGGTCCGGACCCGATAACCATAGCCTTTTTTATATCATTTCTAAGCGGCATATTTATCCTCCACTGCCTTTATTTCTTTTTCATATAAAGCTTTCAAATTCTTTTTTCATCCTGAGCGCTTCTTCGCGGCAGGCATCGGCAAATTGTTCATGTGTAAATAAATCTCTCCACCTTTCATGCTTATACGCGCACATCAGGCTTCTTGAAGCGTTTATCACGGCGCCAAGCCCATTAGAGTCAAACGCGGCCGCAACATCGGCAGCACTTCCTCCCTGCGCGCCATATCCGGGAACAAGGAAAAAAGTATGCGGCATTCTTTTTCGCAAATTTTTAAGCTGCTCCGGCCATGTGGCTCCCACAACCGCCCCTGCCGAAGAATATCCGTGTTTCCCGACCAAACCCGTTCCCCAGTCATGAACAAGATCGGCCATTACCTCGTATACTCTTCTTCCATCATCTGTTACAATGTCCTGCAATTGAACGGATGAAGGGTTTGACGTCTTAACCAGTACAAAAATTCCTTTCCCGTACTTATCGCAGCATTCAAGCATCGGCTTTATCCCGTCTATGCCAAGGTAGCCGTTTACAGTAAGCGCATCGGCATCAAAAACAGGCTGCGATATGTTTTCGTCAATAACGGTTTTTCCTAAATATGCCGACGAATATGCCGTTGCTGTTGAACCTATATCGTTTCTCTTAGCATCAACAATCACAATAAAACCTTTTTCCTTCGCATACCGTATAGTTTCAATAAGCGTCCGGATACCTTCTGAGCCGTACATTTCATAATACGCCGACTGCGGTTTTACAGCCGGAATAATATCGCAAACCGCATCAAGAAGGCTTTTATTGAATTCGAGGATTGCCTCTGCGCAGGCCTTTAATGTATTGCCGTAAATAAGCGAATATTTTTCTCTTATTGACGGCGGTACATATTCTATCAGCGGGTCAAGGCCCATAACCGAAGGGTTTCGCTTTTTTATTATTCTTTCCAACAACCTGTCTATGAACATATTAGTCTCCTTCCTTCACCGGTCTTGAACTTTGGAAAAGTTATATATTAAGCTTTCCGTCCTTAACAACTATCCTGCCTCCGACAATTGTCGCCATTACTTTTCCGTATACAGGAAAGCCGTGAAAAGGCGAATTATTGCTTTTTGAGACGAACTTCGTTATATCGATCGTATATTTTTCTTCAGCGTTAAAAATAGTGATATCGGCTGTTTTCCCTTCTTTCAGTTCCCCTTTGTCTATTTTCAGCATGGCGGAAGGGTTTATGCACATCTTCTCAACCAATTGCCGTATATCAAGGAACCCCGTTTTCACAAGTGCCGTATATGCCAGCGGCAATGCAGTTTCAAAACCAACGATTCCGAAAGCGGCTTTATCGAATTCTACGTCCTTTTCATCTTTATGATGGGGCGCGTGATCGGTCGCGATTATATCGATAGTACCGTCGCAAAGTCCGTTTATTATTGCTTCAACGTCTTTATCAGTTCTAAGCGGAGGATTCATCTTCGCGAGGGTATTGTAGCCCTCGCAGGCTTTTTCGGTGAGCGTGAAATAGTGCGGGCATGTTTCAGCCGTTACCTGCACACCTCTTTGTTTTGCATTTCTTATCAGTTCAACGCCAAGAACTGTTGATACATGGCAGATGTGAACGGGGATATTAAGATATTCGGAAAGGACAAGATCCCTTGCTATCATAATCTCTTCACACGCTTTCGGTATTCCTCTTAAGCCCATCATTGTTGAAAGCGCTCCCTCATTAATCGAGCCGCCCTCCGCAAGCCTTGAATCCTCCGAATGGCAGATAATTGACACGCCAAACATATTTGCGTACTGCATAACTTTTTTCATTACGCCCGAATTCTCCACCGAATAACCATCGTCCGATACGCCGACAATACCTGCCTGCTTCATTTCGCCTATTTCAGCCAGTTCTTCACCCTTAAGCCCCTTTGTCATCGCACCGATAGGGAAAACATTCACTGCTCCGTGCCTGCGTGCCTTATCTGTTATATATCCGATAACCGCTTTGTTATCTGCAGCGGGGTTTGTATTCGCCATGCACGCAACTGACGTAAATCCGCCCATCGCCGCGCTTCTTGTTCCGGATATAATGTCCTCCTTATATTCAAAGCCCGGATCCCTTAAGTGGCAGTGGGCATCAACAAGACCCGGCAGAACGTAGCACCCGGCTGCGTCAATCACTTCTTCGGCCTGCGCGGATAAGCCCTGTTCGATACGGGTTATTATTCCGTCTTCGACAAGTATATTCATTTTTTTGCATTCTCTTTTGTTAGCAACAACACCGTTTTTTATAAAAATTTTCACTCTATTCCCTCCCAACAAGCATATAAAGAAGTGCCATCCGTACCGCAACTCCGTTTGTTACCTGTTCATTAATGGCAGAGTTGTCGGAGTCCACAACATCTGATGTCAATTCAACACCCCTGTTAACAGGCCCCGGATGCATTAATAAAACATTTTTGCCGGCAAACTCAATGTTTTCGTAATTAACGCCGAAGAACTTCGCGTATTCCGCTTGCGACGGAAACAATGCCTTTTTCTGTCTTTCAAGCTGTACCCTCAATGCTATGACAACATCCGCACCTTTAAGGGCATCGTTAAGCGTGGGCGCAATGACAGCACCTATTTTTTCAAAATCAACGGGAATTAATGTTGCCGGTCCGTAAACAACCGGTTCGGCTCCCATTTTGCATAAGCCGATTATATTGCTCCTGGCAACCCTGCTGTGATATATGTCGCCAATTATTGCAACCTTAAGGCCTTTGAACCCTCCAAAGCGTTCCCGTATTGTAAACATATCAAGCAGGGCCTGTGTAGGATGCTCATGCATTCCGTCCCCGGCATTTATTACCGAAGCTTTTACGTGCTTTGCCAGAAGGTGCGGGGCGCCCGCCATGGAGTGACGGATAACAATTATATCGGTTCCCATCGCATCCAGCGTCCTGCCGGTATCCAATAGTGATTCTCCTTTTTGGACACTGCTCCCCGCCGCTGTTACATTAACCGTGTCGGCGCTCATATACTTGCCGGCAAGTTCAAACGATACCCTTGTACGCGTGCTGTTTTCATAAAACAGAGTTACCACAGATTTACCGCGAAGGTAATGTGCCTTTTTACTCGGGCTTTGCACTATTTTTTTCATATCTGAAGCGGTATCCAGAATTGATTCAATTTCCCCAGCCGTTAACTCCTTTATGCCCAGAACATCCTTGTTTTTAAGTTTCATATTTATCCCGCCTTTTCTAAACTATCCGAAAAAAGCCACATATTAAAAATAGTAAGACCGAAAGTCTTACTATTTTATAAACAAATATCCTGTTATGCAGTTTTGATTGGAAAAAAAGGAAACACGAGGGCCGGATATCCCGGAGCTCCTTATCATAAATATTAGTACGACAGTCCTTTCGAAACCGTGCAACCTCATTCCTCCATTTCCATATATCTTTGATATAGTAACATAAAAGCTTTTTATTGTCCATACATCAATTTTAATTTTTTTCATTTCTAAACGGCTTAATATAATATCTTGTTTACCATATGAGATTTTGTACCGCTAAAAAATATAGGCTGCCTGAAAAAAGGCTATATGAGAGTATAACTGAACCATTTTTTATATGAAAGTTAAGGAGATGGCGGGCTGCGGTTCAATGAAGCAAAAGGCCTATCCCCACGGGCTTACCGAGTATGGTAACAATTATATATTGAATTGCGTTATGAATTATGTTAACCTATATATAAATTCATATGAAGCGGTTTATTTTGATGAAGGAGGAAATACGGTGCGGCATTTTCAAGTTATTTGCAAGAAGTTCAGCCAATTGAAAAAAACACCTAAGACCATACTTAAATATGGTTTAAGGTGTCTGTTTGCATTGACGTCGGTATCCGCTGCGCTGGCTGTTATTGACATGCTGTATCCGAACCTGAACAATGAATTTCCCATTATGATACAATCGCTTTTCACATATGGATTTTATTTATGGGCGGTGCTGACCGTAGGTGCATTGATATTGGATTTTGTATTCCAATAGATATGTTCGTATCTCCATTCAATTCCTTACGGCGGTTTTTTTCATCCGTCTAAAATGTACGGGCCGGCTTTATAGCCGCGCTTAAGACTATTTTATTCTCCATAGTGACTGTTTTGTTATACAAGATAACAAACCTGTCTTTTAGTTTATAGCCCGGCAATCGCAGCCGGGCTGTTTTTATCTTCTTCGGGAAAAATCAATTAATGCAACAGTGGAAATTTTCCGGTGGCTGCAATAAACAAAATATAGCTGGCCGCATGGACAATAAATAAAGAACGACGGAACATCCAGCCTGCATCTATGAGGCGGGAACAGCGAAATTTTGCCGCAATATACGACAATGATAAGGCCTATTAACCAATGGAATCAAGAAACAGCTTCAGGTCTTCATCCGAGATATACACAAGCACTCGGGCGGGAAACTGATCCTGATTATTGTCAAGAAAGTCAAACTCAATTCTGCGCTCATCACAATACGTTGTCAAAACCTCAAGCTCTTCTTCGTTCTCTACCGTAATTACCGGGTAGAATGCACTTTCCATTTCTTTTTCCTCCCTTTTTCTCCGTACTTTAACCCGAAGGCGGTACGGAATCAGATGTTTTCTCTTTCTATATCTTTTTACACATTAAAAAGAAAAGCGATATTCAACCGTTTTCTAAGGAGTTAACAACGCAGGAAATTTTTTGTATTTCAACGCACCGGGCCGCATTAGCAAGCATTGCATCAAAGCGGAACGGTCAGCTCTTTTTTACAATGCGGGAGATTTAGTCAAGCGCTTTTTAAAGTTTTCCTCATCGCGGATTTCCTCCACATCATCCATAATGGGCTTGCTATAAAAATCGACGAATATGTGCCGGCTACAAATCCAACTATCAAAGGAAGGCTGAATTCCATCAGCGACGATATATTATTAACAGCGGCGAATATATACAGGCAAACTACAGTAATTAAAGTTGTCACCGATGTATTTATCGTACGGCTTAACGACTGGTTAATGCTTGAATCGACAATTTCATCAAGTACCTGTTTTTTCATTAACTTGCTGTTTTCACGTATCCTGTCGTAAACAACGATTGTATCGTTCAGCGAATACCCAATGATTGTAAGGGCGGCTGTTATGAACACCTCGCTGACGGGCAGTTTGAAAATAGTATATAATGAAAACACAACCGCCACATCGTGAAGAAGTGCAATAATTGCAGTTATTGCCGCGGAGAAACCCGAAAGCGCACTGAACCTCCATGTTACATATAGAATTATAAGAACAGAAGCAATCAGGCAGGCTTTTAATCCATTCAAAAGCGTTTCCCTGCCTATCGTAGGACTGACGCTCAGCATGTCATGATTTCCGTTCTCCTTAACATCAAAATTCTGCGCAACAACATCATATACAATACTGCGCTCTTCATCTGTCAATGTTTCATCGCTTGCAATATCAAACCTTAACATATATATCATATTATCTTCAGCTTCGGGATTATAGGTTTTAAGACTCTGCGTTGTAACCGATTTGCCAAGTGCCTCCTCAACAACAGCATCTGCCTGGTTGGCATCTGTTTCGCTGTTCGTTTCAATAAGAATTCTTGTCCCGCCTCTGTATTCAACATCAAGCTGAAGGCCGTTAATAAAATAAAAAACAATTCCTAAAACAATAATAACTACCGACAGCAAGAAAAACTTGTTTTTATTCTTCACTATTTCAAATTTTCGCATCCTGTTTACCTCCCGCTATTTCACTCCATAAAGCCATTTGTTCCTGGCGAATTCAACTCCGGTTACAGACTGGAGCATTATCTTCGAAGCCGTCACGGCTGTCAGGAAGCTAATAATTACCCCGAGCCCCAATGTCGTCGCAAAACCTTTGATAGGTCCGGAACCCATAATATAAAGTACCGCTGCCGTTATCAGCGTTGTAATATTGGAATCCAGAACTGCGGAAAACGCCCGATCAAAGCCCTGGTCAACAGAAGCTCTTAATGTCTTGCCGCCCTTTAACTCTTCTTTCATTCTTTCAAATATAATAACATTTGCGTCAACACCCATTCCAATAGCAAGTATTATACCGCCTATACCGGGAAGGGTTATTGATATTCCTGTCCACGATATCAGCAGGAGCTGAAGTACGACCAGCCCAAAAAGTGCGATATTTGCTATAAGCCCGGGAAGTCTATAATATATAAGCATAAATAAGCAAACAAGAATAAAGCCGGTAATTCCCGCAGTAATAGCCACATCCATCGCACCCATTCCAAGCTGAGGGCTTATTGAGTCAACTTTGACCGCTTCAAGCCTGAAAGGAAGTGAGCCCGAACGGATTGTTGCGGCCAGATTCCCCGCTTCTACCGCATCGGCCTGTCCGGTAATAATCGCTGAGCCGCCGTCAATTCGATCTCGTACGAGCGGGGCGGAAATAAATTGATCATCCATAAATATCGCTATTCTTTTTCCTTTCAAACGCCCGGTTGCTTCGGCAAACGACTCGGTTCCGGAAGGATCAAGATCGAGAACAACAATCCATTCACCTGTATCAGGGTGACGGGCTGGATTCGCGTCCTTAACCTGTGTACCCTGAAGAACTATTCTTCCTGTAGGCAGAAGGTTTCCGTTTTCATCTATTTTGTCCTCATCTACCTCCTGGAATGTAAGAAGGGCAGTCCTTCCAAGCTCATTAATTGTTTTTTGCGGATTAAAATCGGTTTCACCGGCAGCCC